>ERZ791886.1935-NODE-1935-length-9751-cov-3.340965_pt1 | contig 9751 bp, 9 predicted proteins | sample MGYA00510158_ERZ791886 | MGnify/ENA primary metagenome ERZ791886 (study PRJEB30046, sample SAMN00792063) | human gut metagenome | study: EMG produced TPA metagenomics assembly of the A metagenome-wide association study of gut microbiota in type 2... | reverse complement strand
AAATCAGCAGGTTTTTCAGCGATTAAATCTAAGACATCTTTTAAATCGACTAAATCAAAATCAATAGCATAATTTATTTCATCTAAGATAATCATATCCCATTTATTGCTTATCATTTCCATTTTTGCTTCTTGAAGTGCTTTTTTAGCAGCTTCTTGATGGATTTTTATATCTGTATTGCCTCGACGAGTAAAACCTTCACCGCATTGTTTCACTGTGATATCTGGAGCAAATTTAGTTAAGGCTTTTAATTCACCATATTTCCAACTGCCTTTGATGAACTGGAGAATTAAAACTTTTAAGCCTTCGCCCCATGCACGGATTGCAAGCCCTAAAGCTGCTGTAGTTTTTCCTTTGCCGTTTCCAGTGTGAACGATTACTAATCCTTTTTTATATTGAGTATCTTGCATTATCTATTATTCACCTACTTATGATTTAGAGACTAAGTTCTTGATATTTTGTGATTATAATATAACCAATGCACATAATGATTAAAAATAAAGTAGAAACATTGTACATTAATTTTATGGTTTGTTGAATATGTTGAGCATTTAACTCATTGATAGCTTCGCCCATATAAGCTCGGAATGATTGACGACCAAAATAATAGTTTATACCGCCTAGGCGAATATCTAGTGCGCCAGCTACTGTAGCTTCTGTATAACCACCATTAGGGCTAGGATGTTTTTTAGCATCACGCATCATCATTTTTAAAGCACCTTTGGCATTTAATTTGGAATAAAAGGCTACAACTATTAATAAAAGTCCTGTTATGCGTGCAGGAATGAAATTCAAAACATCATCAATGCGGGCAGCTGTTCTGCCGAAATAAAGATATTTATCATTTTTATAGCCAATCATAGCGTCCATGGTATTACTCATGCGGTAAAGTACAGCGAGTGGTAGTCCACCGATAAAGAAATAAAATAAAGGTGAGATAATACCATCTACGATATTTTCTGCTACCGTTTCTACAGTGGCACGAGTGATATCTTGTTCATTCATGCGATTGGCATCGCGACTTACGATATAATTTACTTTTTTGCGAGCTTCATCAAGATTGTGATTGATTAATTCATCATAAATATCTTTGCCTGCTTTAGCTAGAGATTTTGGTGAAATCATAAAGCTTAAGATTACAGCCTGGATAAAGATATTGAGCCAACTAGGACAATTAAATATATCAAGAAGTGTGATTATGCCATAAGTTATGCCATAGCTAAAGCTCAATAATATAGCTACTAAAATAAAGCCACAGACTAATTTTGTAGGTTCAGTAGCATTATCTTTGCGCAATAATTTATCAAGAATATCAATTAATTTTCCCATCAAAGCTACAGGATGATATTTAGAATTAGGGTCGCCAATTATGCAATCAATGACGAAGGCTAAAAAAGCAATTAAAGCTATTTCCATTACATTCAACTCACATTTTTAAAATTTTTCTATGCATATTAATTATAGAAGCTAGATATTTTAAAATCAATAAATTACTACAAAAAAATAAAGTGCTATGGTATGATAAAAGATAATCTAAAGATTTTATTATTGAGGTGAGAAAATGAGTGTAGAATTATTACATTACACAAGAGGAAAATATGTAGAAAATATTCATCGAGGCGATGCTGTTTGTGTTGGCGTTGATGGCAATATTATTGATAAAGTAGGCAATGCTCACCTACCAATGTTTTGGCGCAGTGCAGCGAAACCTTTTCAATTATTACAGTTTGTAAAATTAGGTGGCGTTGAAAAATATAATTTAACACAACAAGAATTAGCAATACTTGCTTCTTCTCATAGCGGTGAAGATATTCATGTAGAAACAGTAAAATCTATTTTGCATAAATTAGGTTTAACTGAAGAAGTATTAAACTGTGGTTCTGCTCGTCCTATGAGTGGAAAAGCTTTCAAAGAATTAGTAAAAAATAATTTAAAACCATCAGCATTGCATAATCCTTGTTCTGGTAAACATTCAGCAATTATCGCTCTTTGTCAGTTGTTGAATATACCAGTGGAAGATTATATAAAACCAGACCATGAAGCTCAAAAAATCATTCATCAAATAGTAGCTATGTCAGCTGGTATTCCTGAAGATGAATTGGATATTGGTATTGATGGCTGTGGTGTACCTGTATTTTATTTACCACTTGATAAAATGGCATATGCTTATGCTCGTTTGATGAATGCAGAAGAAGGAAATTGGGGCGAATACACAGAAGCTGCGATAAAAATTCGCGATGCTATGTGTGCATATCCGCAGATGGTTTCTGGAACAGGTAGAATTGATAAAGCAGTAGCAGAAGTAACAAATGGACGTGTATTGGCTAAAATTGGTGCAGATGCAGTATATTGCTTAGCTTCTCGTGAATTAAAATCTGGTATGGCTTTTAAAATCGAAGATGGAAGCTATGCAGCAGTAACTCCAATGGTAATTGCAATGCTCAAACATTTTAATTATATTAATGAAGAAGAATATAATAAATTATTGTCAATGTATCCACCTGTATTGAAAAATCATCGTGGTGATATCATTGGTGAAATTAAAGCTGTTTTTTAAATAGTATTTTAAGTTAATTTGAAATCACTATTATTGTATATTCAATCGATAATAGTGATTTCTTTATTTTATGTAAAAGGAATGTTGAAATGGAAAAAGCAGAGAATTTTTATTGGAAATTATTTAAATCCACATTTATTATTAGTGCTTTTACTGTGGGTGGCGGTTTTGTAATCATACCGCTATTGAAAGCAAAATACGTCGATGAATATAAATGGATAAAAGAAAAAGATGCCTTAGACTTAGTAGCTATAGCTCAATCTATGCCAGGGGTAGTGGCGATTAATTCTGCTGTAATTTTAGGATATAAAATGCGTGGCGTAAAAGGAACTTTGACAGCTTTATTAGCTACTGTATTGCCACCGCTTATTACTTTATCTTTAATTTGTATTTTTTATAATTTATTTGCTACAAATCCATATGTGAAATTGCTATTAAAAGGTATGCAATGTGGTGCTACAGCATTGATTATCAATGTAGCCTACGATTTATTGAAAAAAGAAATAAAGAAAAAATATATATTATCCTTATTTATTGTTTGTTTTACCTTTGGCATGAGTTTTTTTACGGATATAAATGTAATGTATTTAATCGTTATTGATGGAATTATTGGTTTAATTTTAATGAGGGATAAAAAATATAATTAAAATAATTAATTTAGTGATAGAAAAATAGCAAAGGATTTTTACCATGATTTATTTAGAATTATTTTGGAGCTTTGTTCAAGTAGGTTTATTTTGTGTTGGTGGTGGATATGCTTCCATGCCATTAATCCAAGCACAAGTAATAGATGTACATGGCTGGCTTAGCATGAGTGAATTTATAGATATTTTTACAATTTCTCAGATGACTCCTGGCCCTATCGGTATTAATGCAGCGACTTTTGTCGGCATGAAAGTAGCAGGATTTTTAGGTGCTATTGTGGCAACATTGGGATTTGTAACGCCATCGTTTATTTTAGGTATTATTTTAGCGAAATTATTTTTTAAATATGGGAATATTGGGGTGATTAAAGGTATATTAAATGGCTTAAGACCAGCTGTAGTAGCATTAATTTGTTCTGCTGGTATGAGTTTTATATTTTTAGCTTTGTTCAATACAGAAAAAATGCCAATAAATGTAGCAGATATTGATTATTTAGGTTTATTTGTATTAATTGTAGCTTTTATTGCTGTTAGAAAAAAAGTGGGAATTATAAAAATTTTGGCTGGTTCTGGTGTATTAGGGCTTATTTTAGGACTAATTGGAAAATTTTAGGGGGATTTTTTAGTATAATATATTGAATTTATCAATGGTATATATTATGATTATAAATAAGATATATACATATGAAAGAGGCGAAATGAATTGGCAGCAAAAGTATTTACCGAAGAACAAAGAAAAATTCTCAGTAAAAACCCTAATGTAGAGTCAGTAGAAAAAACACGAATTATTTATACAGAAGCATTTAAATCTTATTATGTAAAAAATTATTTAGCAGGAAAAAAACCTACAGAAATTTTTATTGAAGCAGGTTTTGACCCATCAATTTTAGGCAATAAACGCATAGAAAGAGCTTCAGCAAGATGGAGAAAATTATATGCTGATGGTCAATTGATTATAGATACTAAAGAAAATATATCAGTAGAAACAAAGGAAGAAAAAATAATGAATAGTGAACTAACAAAAAAAAGAAGAGGTCGTCCTCGTAAAAATCCTGTGGTAGAAACAGTAGCAGAAACAAAAAAAGAAGAATATACAGTGGATATGCCAAAGAAAAAACGCGGTCGTCCTCGTAAAAATCCAGAAGTTGTATCACAAGTAGAAACTACAGAAAATAAAGTAAAAACAGTTAAAAAACGTGTAAATAAAATTGCTGCTATGGCGCAAAATATAAAATTAGCTGAACCTGTGGTTAAAAAAGAAGTAAAAGAAGAAGAAGCACCACAGAAAAAAAGAAGAGGCCGTCCACCAAAAAATGCACAAAAAACAGTAGAAACAAAAGTGGAAACTAAGGTAGAAAAAGTAGAAACACAAGTAAAAGCAAATGAACAAGTAGCAAAGAAAAGAAGAGGTCGTCCTCGCAAAATTGTACAAAATGTAAATGAAACACCAGTACAGAAAAAAGAAAATATCGAAGTAAAACCAGTAGTTAAAGCAAAAGAAGAAAGCATTTCTAAAGTAGAAAAAGTGGAAAAAGTAGAAACTGTAGAACAAGCAAATCCAGTAGCTGCTTTAGTAAAAGCTATCAATAGACTTACACGTGAAGTAAATTCTTTAAAACGTTTAGTTGCTGGTAAAAAAAGAATAAATTATTAAGATGTAAATATCTTTTTATCTCTGTAGAATATATGGGGATAAAAAGATATTTTTTTGGTCAAAATAGAAAAATTATTATAAAAGCTTTTTATTGACCTTTAACCTTTATATTGTTATTATAAATATATTGTAAATGTGAATGTCGTTCATAATTACTTATACATATATTGAATATATAAATATTTGCTTGTATAAACTAGAATTAAAATAAGGAATAGGTGAAATAACTTGATAAGCGTAACGAAATTATTATTTGCAACAGAATATTTTGGAGACTCTCTTCGTTATACAGATAATGCTCATAAAGCAAGAAATGGCGTAAGAGAAGGCATGGGACCAGTAGTAGTTTGGAATTCTACACGTACATGTAATTTAAAATGTCGCCATTGTTATATGAGTTCTGATGCTAAAAAATATCAAAATGAATTGACTACAGCAGAAGCAAAACAATTCATTGATGATTTAGCAGATTTCAATGTGCCAGTATTATTATTTTCTGGTGGAGAACCATTAATTCGTCCAGATTTCTTTGAACTTGCAGACTATGCAGCGAAAAAAGGTGTACGTCCTACATTATCTACTAATGGTACTTTGATTACACCAGAAGTAGCTCGCAAAATCAAAGATATTGGTGTAGGTTATGTGGGCATTTCTTTAGATGGTCTTCGTGAAGTAAATGATAAATTTCGCGGAAAAGCTGGAGCTTTTGAAGCTGCTATGAATGGTATTAAAAACTGTGTAGCAGTTGACCAACGCGTAGGGCTTCGCTTCACTATTAACCATCACAATATCCAAGAATTAGAAAATATCTTTGATTTCATTGAAGAAGAAAATATCAATCGTGTGTGCTTCTATCATTTAGTATATTCTGGTCGTGGCAATCAAATGATGGATGAAGATGTAACAGCTGAAGAATCTCGCCGTGCTATGGATATAATCATTCGTCGTACTCGTGATTTTGAAGAACGTGGCTTGAAAAAAGAAATCTTGACTGTAGATAATCACTGCGATGGTGTATATATGTATTTAAAAGCACTTCAAGAAGGCAAAGATGAACTTGCTCAGCAGATTAAAAAATATATCTCTATGAATGGTGGTAACCGTTCTGGTATGGCTTTTGCCGAAGTTGACCCACTTGGATATGTACATCCTGACCAATTTACACAACATCATACTTTTGGCAATGTTCGTGAACGTAAATTTGGTGATATTTGGCAAGATACAACAAATCCTATTATGGCAGGATTGAAAGATAGAAAACCATTATTAAAAGGTCGTTGTAGTAAATGCAAATTCTTAGATAATTGTAATGGTAATTTCAGAACACGTGCAGAAGCTCGCACTGGAGATTTTTGGGAATCAGACCCTTCTTGTTATTTAACTGATGAAGAAATTGGTATTACAGGAGCTGAAAAATAATGATTATTTCATGGAATACAACAAATGCTTGTAATATGTTTTGCGACCATTGTTATCGTGATGCTGGTTGTAAAGCAGATGAAGAATTAAATACACAAGAAGCGAAAACGCTTTTAGAACAGATTGCCAAAGCTGGCTTTAAAATCATGATTTTTTCTGGTGGAGAGCCACTTATGCGCCCAGATATCGTAGAACTTGTAGAATACGCTACTAAATTAGGTCTTCGCTCTGTATTTGGTACAAATGGCACGCTTATCACAGAAGAAATGGCTTTAAAATTAAAAAATGCTGGCGCTATGGGCATGGGAATTTCTCTTGATTCCATGGATGCAGAAAAGCATAATAATTTCCGTAAATTCCCTAATGCTTGGGAAGGCGCTGTTCGTGGTATGAGAAATTGTCGTAAAGTAGGATTGCCATTTCAAATTCATACAACAGTGATGGATTGGAACCAACATGAATTGGAAGCTTTAACAGATTTTGCCGTTAAAGAAGGCGCTGTAGCTCACCATATTTTCTTTTTAGTGCCAACAGGTAGAGGAAAAAATATCGAAGCAGAAACACTTCGCGCTAAAGAATATGAAGATGTTATCACAAGAATTATGAAAAAACAGCAAGAAGTGGATATCGAATTAAAACCTACTTGCGCACCTCAATTTATGCGTATAGCTGACCAAATGGGCATGAAACTTCGTTTCCGTCGTGGTTGTTTGGCTGGCACATCTTATTGTATAATCAGCCCTCGCGGAAAAGTACAGCCATGTGCTTATTTAAATATGGAACTTGGCGATGTTCGCAAAACTCCATTTGATGAAATCTGGAAAAACAGCGAAGTATTGAATAAATTGCGTACTTTTGAATTTGAAGGCAATTGTGGTAAATGTAAATATAAATTCAGCTGTGGTGGCTGTAGAGCTAGAGCTGCTTATTATAATGATGGCAATTATATGGCAGAAGAACCATGGTGTTTATATAGTCATAAATAATAAAAGTGTTGTATATGGTCTAGGCTATATACAACACTTTTTTGTTGATTTTAATTTAAAATAGTATGCTCATCATTGAATTTTATAATGTGACTATGAGGCAGAGATAATAATTCTTGTTCATGCGTGGAAATTGAAATAGTTTTATTAGCTTTGATAAAATCCATGAGAAAATCTTTAAACCATTGTCTAGTTTTATTATCAAGCCCATTTAAAGGCTCATCAATCATAAGTACATCTGGATTTAGAGCTAAGATTGCAGCAAGAGCCACTTTTTTCTGTTCGCCACCACTTAGATGATAAGGTGGTCTATCTTGTAAATGTTGTATATTTAAATAAATTAAAAGTTCATTTACACGTTGATGAATGATATCTTCATTTAAATTCATTTGTCTTGGGCCAAAGGCGATTTCATCATATACTATAGCATTGAATAATTGCACATCTGGATTTTGAAAAATATAACCAATGCGTTTATGAAAGTTTTTAGTGAATAGATTATCTTGCAAAGTATTTTTATCGATTTTCTTATTATCAAAGTAATATTCACCTTTAGTAGGAAAGATTAGACCATTTAAAAGTTTAAATAAAGTGGATTTACCACAACCATTAGGGCCTGTAAAAAAGATTAATTCTCCAGCATAAATTTCAAGAGAGATATCATTTAAAGCAGAAACTTCTTCATAGTTATAGCTTATATGAGATAGATTTATAATTGGTGTCATAGAAAATATCCTTCACTGAAAAAATAAAATAATAGATAGATGATGATTACGATAATATGCCAAATATATTTTAATTTAAATTTATGTTTAATAACTGGCGTGTAATTTTCATCAAAACAACGACATATCATAGCATGATAAGTTTCTTTAGTATAAATCTGTGATTTTAGAAATGTAGTGCCTGATATAGAAGCTAGACTTTGATACTTAAAATTATTTTTACCGATAGAGCGTAATTTCAGAGAAATTAATAAATTGGTAATGGTATCTCCTAAAATCACGATGTATTTTAATGTTAAATCTAAGGTTAAAATAAATATCGCGGGAATATGAAATAGGCGAAGAATTTTACTTAGTCTATAAAAAGGGATAGTTTGAGCGATATAAGCTAAAAGAAGAACAGTTATAAAAATTTTAAAAGGCAGATAGAAAAGGCGAGTATTATTTAGTAATAGAGAAGGTAAAATTATTATCAAAGAAAATAAAGTTGATATCAAAGTCGGTTTTAATATAGAAATGATGAGTTTAGTATTTAAAGTCGATAGATAAATTAAACTAAAAGCTAAAATAATTAAAGGAAAAAATATTTTTTGTGCAGAATTTATTAAAATTATGGTGAGAAAAATGAACAATAATTTTTCACTGGGATTTAGCCAACTATTTTTATGGGGATAATTATGATGGCGAAGAAAAATTAATTTAGTAGTAATGGAAAATAAAGTTTTTTGCCAAAAATTATCTTTATCCTTTGGGGGTGTGTACTCATCTGTAGTTAAAAGCCATTTAGGAATTTTAGCAGAATTATCAAAGTGATTGTTTTTTTGCATAAATAATATTTCCCAGTATTTTAAAGATGATGATTAAGAGAGCGACACCAATAATAGCTGAAGCTATATAAGCTAAAATATCAGTTGTTCCACTCATAGTATAATCAGGGAAAAAAGCTTCGTAATTAAAACCATTTAATAATTTTTCTGAAATAAATCCAAGAGGAACCCCCGAAGAAGTATCATTTAAAATTTCTTCTGGAGCCCATTCACCCCATGCAGTGCCTTCAGCTATGAGTCCAAGTGGAGAAATGATAATTAAAAATGCTAATAAAGAAAAAATAGAATTTAATTTTATCTGTTGGCTATCATAAATTATATTTGGAGATGTTTTGAGGATAAAAAGATATAAAGATAAAGTAAATAAACCTTCTGCTATGCCAGCAATCGTCAAGTGAGATAAAGCCATGGCAGGTATGGATATCCAAAGAGGATACGGACAATAAAGCGGTTGACCTAAATTATCTACAAATAATAATGGCTGAATACCAAGTTCTAAAGCTGTGAAAAAAGCAGCTAAATTTATACTGATATAGGCAGATAGAAAAATAGTGCATTTATGATAAAACGGAGATAGATGAATTTTATTTAAAATTTTATAAATAAAAAAGCCTGTAAAAGGTAAAATAAATGCTATATTAAAACAATTAGCTCCAAAAGATAAAATACCACCATCACCAAAGATTATAGCTTGAATGAAAAGTGCTACACTGATAGCTATACAGGCGGCATAAGGCCCTAGCAGTAAAGCAATGAGTGTTCCACCGACAGCGTGGGCTGTAGTGCCATCAGGAATGGGCAGATTAAACATCATCAAAATAAAAGCAAATGCACCACCTATGCCAATTAAAGGGATTTTATCAGCAGATAAAGTTTTATTTATCTTGCGGATAGAATAGTACCAGATAGGTGTCATAGCTACAAATAAAGTAGCACAAG
>ERZ791886.1923-NODE-1923-length-9795-cov-6.624846_pt1 | contig 9795 bp, 10 predicted proteins | sample MGYA00510158_ERZ791886 | MGnify/ENA primary metagenome ERZ791886 (study PRJEB30046, sample SAMN00792063) | human gut metagenome | study: EMG produced TPA metagenomics assembly of the A metagenome-wide association study of gut microbiota in type 2... | reverse complement strand
CCCCGTCCCCAAATGGCAGGCGGCAGGGCTACTCGTCCTGCAGGTCCTCGTCGGAACTCGACTCGGGTTCGGGTTCGGGCTCAGGCTCAGGCGTCGGCTCGGGCTCGGGCTCGGGCACCGGCGCAGGCTCAGGCTCGGGTGCAGGCGCCGGCTCGGGCGCGGGCGCAGCATCCGGAGCGCTATAGCCCGAAGGAGCGGCCTTCTTCTCAAACGGCAGCACAAACGTCAGGACGTCGTCCTTGTCTTCGTCGGCCCACTCGCTTGCGTAACGCGCCACCCAGTAGCCAACGGCACGGTGCTTGAGCATGCTGCCAAAGACCGTAAGAAATACGGTGACAAAAGCGACCAGCACCAAGAACAGCGCGAGCGTGACGCCACCGCCGGTAACAATTGCCTCAATACCCGTAGGACGATAGTAGTAGCTATACATACCGACAGAGGCAATGGCGCCAAAGACGGCCGTCAAGATCCATGTGATGACGTTGGCGATCAGGCCCGTCAAAAACTCGGGAATAAACGAAGCGCAGAACAGCTTAGTCTTATTGTTCTTAAAGGCCGCCCAGACCTTATCGAGCGAAAACGCGCTCTCAACGCGACCGGTCACCGCAAAGTGCATCACGGCAATGTCGGCGAACATCTTAAAGAAGACGCCCAGGACCGCCGAAGCGATCAGAGCCAGGACAAGCAGGCCCAGCGAGCCAAACAGCGCGGCCTCGAGCGCATAGGAGCCGTAGTAAGAGTACGAACCTGCGGCGCCGAGCGCAACGCCCTCAATTACCGAGAGCACTACACCAATAACGGGAATGGCAGCAATGACCTTGAGCACGCTCGAGATGACGCCCGAAAAGACTCCGAGACCAAACGACGTGGAGCGCATCAACGGACGGTCGATGCCGTCATCGACCTTGAGCGACAGGTCGCGGCCCCATTCGATGCCAAAGCCAGAACCGCACGCGCTTGCCACACAGGCTGCCAAAAAGCCGATAGCAGCCGCGATACCGCCGATAACGGGAATGAACAGCACGAGCACCGACACGACGCAGATAAGCGCCGGCAAAAAGGCGATCTGGCACACGCGCTGTAGTACGCCCGGCATCTTGGTCATATCCTCAAACGCTTGAGCCACACAGCCCTTGGGCACGTTGACCACGGGCGGCTGCGTCATGACCTGCTGAGGCTGCCCCTGAGGAGCCGCACCGGCCGCTGCATTAGGAGCACCACACGCGCCACAGAACTTGTCGTTATCGCCCATGGGAGCGCCACACTGCGAACAGAACATCGAAATCATCCCTTCGAATCTTGAGCGAATCACCTGGATCGCAAACGATGTCTTGTCATCATTATCACCCAGTGTGAGGACAAATTCTCCTAGATGACGTTTTTGCAACGCGCAGGGCGTTATTTGATTGTTAGACGAGCGCGCTCGCGTTAGTTCGTTCCGCGGAAGCCCTTGCCGACGATCTCGGAGCTGTCAACGATCGTGATAAAGGCACCAGGATCGACCTCGCGCGCGTAGCGACGCAGCTGCACGGCCTCGCGGCGGCTTAGCACGCTCATGATCACCGTCACGCACTTGCCCGAGAAGGCGCCGTAGCCGCGGCTGATGGTCGCCGTACGGTTGAGATGCTTGACGATGAACTCCTCGACCTTAAGGGGTTCGGAGCAAATGATCGTGCAGACCTTACGAAGGTGAATGCTCTCGATGGCCTTGTCGACCACAAGCGTCTTGGCAAACAGGCCGAGCACGCAATACAGGCCGACGCGCGGGCCATACAAAAAGGCCGCGATAGTTACGATGCCGATATCGACCAGCAGCAACGCGCGGCCAATCTCGAGCGTGGTGCGGCGTTTGAGGATCATGGCCAGAATGTCCGTGCCACCCGTCGAGGCGCCAATATCGAAGACGATGGCGCTGCCGAGGGCCGGCAGAATCACGGCAAAGCACAGGTCGAGCCACATATCGCCCGTCATCGAGACATCAGTCGGGATAAAGAGCTCAAACAGCGAGACGTAGGCCGAAAGCGCAAAGGAGGCAAAGACGCTCCACAGGATTGCCTTACGCTCCAAAAAGATAAAGCCCAAGATGACCAGGACCGCGTTGATAATCCACATAAAGACGCCGACGGGCAGAGTCGGGAACAGCGTAGAAAGAATGACCGACACACCCGAGGTGCCGCCGAAGGCAAAGTGATTGGGCGTTTTGAAAGCCACGATGGCAAAGGCCGTGAGGATCAGGCCCAGGTTGAGCTCGGCAAAAAAGCGCGGAAAGCCTGGTTCCTGGCTGCGCTTGCGGCCGGCGCGTTCGCCTTGCTCAATAACATCGCGATCGACAACGCGCTCCATCGGCACCACCGGAGGACGATGCACCTCCTCGGCAGCACGCGATGCCGCCTCTGCCGCAGCGGCCTCAATCGCCCATGCCTTGCTTTCTGTTTCGTGCTCGTCAGCCATTACGGCAACTCCTCGTTAACAATTTGGAAACAATGCGCCCATTAGGGTAACGCGGAACGCGGCAATTGCAACCCTTAGTTAGACGAGCGGTATGCCCGCATCGGGGGCATACAAAGAACGGCCAGCCGCGCATGTGCCTGCGTGACTGGCCGTTTAACGTTTTGGCAGATAAAACCTGCCAAAATAAACCTGTCCCTTTTTGGCAGGTTACTCGTGCTGGTTGGTGCGGCGTTCGTACTCCTCGGGGGTGATGACATCCTCGATGCGTAGGTTGACGCCCGCCACCTCAAGGCCGGTCATCGCGGCGAGGCGCTCGGTCACACGCGCCTTAACGTCGTCGAAAATCGCGGGCGCGTAGGCGCCATACTCGATAATGACGGAAATGTTGACGACCACGCGGTTGTCATCGGTGACCTCGACCGTCACGCCCTTGGTCAGGTTCTCGGCACCAAACTGCTCCTGTACAAAGTGCATGAGGTTGCCCTTCATGCCCAAGACGTGCGGCACCTCGCGGGTGGCCATGGCGACGATTTTCTCGATCACGCCGTTGGAATAGGTCAGCGAGTCCTCGGACTCGTCAGCCTCCTCGTCGTCCTCGTCAACCTCGTCTTCGGATTCGGCCTCGACAAACGCCTCGTCCTCGAGCGTCACGCCTTCGGCCTCGGCGACGACGGTCTCATCCGCATCGAGCTCGGTATCGGTCACATCGACCTTCGTGTTAAAAGCCATGGTTCCTCCTTATGCCCACCGCATACGCGGCGGTCGAATACATGCTAGCGACCGCTAAACAGGCGGCCGAAGAAGTTGACGATCCCGTTTTCGCCATCGCGAATCTGGCCGATCACAGCCCCGATCAGCACGAAGAATGCGATGACCAGCGTGTCCCACAGGCCGAGCGTGAGCACCAGCACCGCGAGCACAAAACCCGCGACGGCGCCGAGCGTGGTGTTGGGATGGCGAACGGCATAGCTCCAGATAGCCGCCCCCGTGCCCTTAATGAGACCCATGGCCTCGTCAAAGTCGTCGACGGCAGCGTCACGCGACTCGGTGCCCTCTACCTTGGGATCGACGACCTCGCTTGCCGGCGCGACGCTCTGATCGATAGTCAGGCGCGGGGTGCGGACGGTCTTATCTTGATTGGTATCACTCACCGGAAACCTCCACGGTCTGGACGGTAGTCTTGGACGGCAAAAAACGGACGCGCGTAGTCGTACCCGGCGTGCCGAGCATGGTGTCGCAAGCTTTCTCGATGCGCTGCTGCATCGCGGTAGCCAGAGATGCCACGTCCTTATCGTCAAGCGCGATAGCCTCGACCTTAAAACGGACGTGCGAATCGTCGGAGCCTTGGACGCGGGCCTCGACATGCTCGACCATCACGCGGTTGTCGCGCTCGGCAGCAGCCCTGGCGCACGAAGAAAGCGCCGCGAGGGTAACCTCGATATTGCGCTCCCCCGCCGGATGCACGCAGGACGGTTCGCGACGGGCGAACATCAGGCGGAAGAAGCTTACCAGCACGCCGATCGCCACGACGCCGGCGCACGCCGTGACGACGATGCGCGGCAGGGGGTCGCGCATCAGCAACATAAAGCGATACGTATACGGCCCCCAAAACTGGCAGACAAGCGTACCCAGCGCCACGATGGTGGCGGCAAGGTACACGATCGCTAGGGCTCGTTTGAGTACGCGCACGCGGCGCTCCCTTCAAATCTCGGCTCTCGAAATGCAAAACGGTTCGCATCATTATAAAAGAGCCGGGTCCGGTGCTCTACGCACGCGGATCCGGCTCATCTATTCCACGAGACTTGCATGCTCGCTTCATTATGCCCAGATATGCACGGCTTAACCCGTGCGGGCGCTACTCCTCCTCGAGGGCAGCGATGACCTCGTCGGTCATGTCCATGGTGCTGTAAACATCCTGGACGTCGTCGAGCTCCTCAAGACGGTCGATGAGGCGCTGAACCTTCTTGGCGTCGGCGCCGGAGACCTCGGTCGGGGTGGTCGGGACCATGGTGGTCTCGGAGCCCTTGACCTGGACGCCCTGCTCCTCGAGCGCCTTGGAGACAGCCATGACCTCGTTGGCAGTAGTCCAGACGATCCACTCCTCGCCGGCATCCTCGTAGTCTTCGCCACCGGCCTCGGCGATGGCCATCATGAACTCATCCTCGTCACCGGCAGCACCGTTGGCGATCATGGTCTCCTTCTTGGCGTTCTCGTCCAGGATCTCCTTGGCGACGACGATCTGGCCCTTGCGCTCAAACTGGAAGGCGACGGAGCCGGAGGTGCCCAGGTTGCCACCAGCGTGGGAGAAGGCGGAACGGACATCAGCGGCAGTACGGTTGCGGTTGTCGGTCAGGCAGTCGACGTAGACGGCGACACCGGCGGGACCGTAGCCCTCGTACACGATGTTCTCGTAGACGGCAGCATCGGCGCCCGAACCAAAAGCCTTGTCGATAGCGGACTTGATCTTGTCCTTAGGCATGGACTGAGCCTTGGCCTTGGCAACGGCAGCGGCGAGGCTGGCGTTGTTCTCGGGCAGCGGGTCACCGCCGAGACGGGCAGCAACGGTGATGTTGCGGCTGAGCTTGGAGAAAAGGGCGGAACGCTTGGCGTCCTGCGCGCCCTTACGATGCTTGGTTGTGGCCCACTTAGAGTGTCCGGACATACGTGTCTCCTATCGGTTTCGACCTAAAGCCCAGCGCAGATGCTCGGGCAATATAAACAAACGTCGTTATGATATACCTACTGGCCTGCGAGATAAACCCCAAAATGAAGGCGTCGTGATGATGCCACCCTTTGGTGCAAAGTAACCTGACCCCAATGCACCAAGTTAGGACCAGAGGAAGTCGCTGCGGGTGACGGTGGCGCCGATGGCGAAGGGCATGCAGGCGATGGCCGGATACAGGTAGCGCATGTAGGTCGACCCGTTGCACGGGCCAATCAGGCACATGGCGAGCACACCCATCAGTGGCACCCAAATCGCCAGCGCACGCCATGAATGACGACGCAGCAGGTAGACCACCGCGGCGATCATGATCCACACATAAGTGGCCGAGCTCATGGTGAGCGAGATAAACGGGATGCGCTGCACCGCCACGCGATACAGGTTGATCAGGTGGTCGCACCAGCGCACAACCTTGCTATCGACCGGATGGAAGTCGAAGTACTTGAGATTGTCGGGACGCGCCATAATCTCGGCACTGCGCGCCGTGCTGTAGACCCACGCATCGCGGGCACTCGGATAAAAGTAGCCGTAATAGTTATTGATGAGCGCCGAGATATAGCACTCAGGATCCTTTTTGAACATCTGGGCCCACACCTCAAAATAGGCCTTGATGTCCTCCTGCGAGGCGTATTCGTTAAAGCAATTTTTGACGGCATCCGACTTATCCGGGTTATAGCGGCGGCCCAGATTCTCGTACTTGAGCACACGGTCGATCACGGCACGCTCTTCGTCGGTCACCAAGCCGTCGCAAGGAGCCTCCACGATGGTGCCGTCCTCCTTAACCGTGGGGTTGACGCCCGAGTTGAGGCCGTCGTGCTTTTGGACGAAACGAGCGGTCTGCTGAAACGGAATCGAGAGGATTTCGCGCTTGGAACCAGGAGTGATGTCGTGCGCCGGCATAAAGACCTTGGTGAAGTACATATTAAAGGCAAGGCAGAGTGCAAGCACCGCAAGAACTCCCACCCAGCGGAAGCGCGAGATGGCGCCCGAAGGCGCAGCACCAGCCTGCTTGGCTGCACGACGAGCCACATGCGCGTCCCATGCGCAAAACGCCGACGCGATTACGCATGCCGCCAGGGGAAACACCAGGCCGCCGTTGCGCAGAAACGTGGAACCCATGGCGCCCAGAGCGAGCAGCAGCCAGTCGTGGCGCGCAAAGAGCACGGTGGCTTTCTCGCCCGCTCGCTCGACATTGGCATCACGACGGGGCAAGCCACATGCCACGAGCTTGACGGTCTGTACCAGCAGCACCAAAAACGTGTCGGCAAACAGCACATCTTTGGTAAGCAGGGCCGCGTAGTTAGAGAACATCGGCATAAACGCAAAGAACAGCAAGATCACGCCGCGGACCGGCAGGCTCACGCCCAGTTTGCGCAGCGACGAGATGGAATAGGCCATGCAGGCAGCCGTGATGACAAATTGAGTGCAGGTATAGATGGTGAGGCCCGCGTTAGCGCTGTTGAACAGCGAAAGCCCCAGCTGAACGCACGAGCCGATAATGGCCGTGTGCACCACGGGGTGATGTCCGTTGAGCAGCACGTTGGGGTTGAGTAGGCGCAGGTAGTCGCTCGTGCCGTTGGGATAGTTGAACCACTGGCGAATCTGCGCACCCGTATCTCCCATAAAAAGGCCGGGCAGCGAAGCGATGAGCGTGGGCGCCCAGGCGATCATAAGCACCAGGAAGGGCCCGGCAAAGGGATGGACCGAGAGTACGGCGTGAGCCACACGCCATATGCGGCCAAAGTGCGCTTCGGAAAACGGAATGCGCCGAGAGCTCAGCCAATCTAGACACTCAAAGGCAAGGTAGAAGGCAACGATCGCCAGGAGCATCCAGCCCGCGCCGCCAATCCAGGCGCAGATGATGCGAGCTTTGTCGCCAAGGACGATCTCGGCCGAGTCGGTGAGGTCGTAGCTGCGGCCGAACACCATGCAGATGGCGAAAAACAGCGACGGCAGAATGATTGATGGGCGCCAGGTGTCGCCGCGGCCAAAGAACACGTAGCGAAACGGCAGCGTGAGCAGGCAGGCAAGTGCAAGCAGCATGACCGCGTCGGTATGGCCGGCAAACGAGAGGAGTACCTCGTAGCACACGTACAGCATGCCCGAGGCTTTGGGGTCAATCGCCAAGACTGCGTTGCTCGACACCGGGGCGGGATCGATGGAAAACGCCGTGGTCGCCAACAGCGCGAGCAAAAATGCGATGAGCGTCTGCTTGGCGGGGTAGCGCTTAAACCAGACGATGCGAGCGGCATCGCGCGCAGCCGTTGTGGAGAGGTCGGAATCCTTCACAGTCCAAAGAGCCTTTCTAGAAACCTATCAAACTCGGCAAAACCACCACAAAGGTGCCTGTCCCCTTTGTGGTGGTATGTGGTGGTTAGGCGTCGAGGTAGATGCGCTGGGGGCGATTGCGGTGTCGGGCGAAGATAATGAGCGCCAGGCCGGCGATCACGAGCGGCAAACTCAGCAGCTGACCCATGGTGATAACGCCACCCAGCAGATAGCCCAACTGCGCATCGGGCACGCGCACGAACTCGACGAGGAAGCGGACGATGCCGTAACCCATCACGAACACGCCCATAAACGTGCCTTGGGGCAGTAGCGGCTTTTTGCGGCTGAGCACCTGCAGAATGCAAAAGAGCACGATGCCCTCCAGAAATGCCTCGTAGAGCTGGGAGGGGTGACGAGGCATCTCGCCCGCAGTCCCGCCAAAGACCACGCCCCACGGCAGATCGGTCGGCTTGCCCCACAGCTCTCCGTTGACAAAGTTGGCACAACGGCCCAGGCACAGCGCCAGCGGAGCACCGATAACTGCAAGGTCGGCAATGGTCCAGGCGTCGAGCTTATACATGCGGCACACGATGATGCCGCCGATAATGCCGCCGACCAGGCCACCGTGGAAACTCATGCCGCCCTCGTTGGTGGCAAAGATCTCGAGCGGGTGCGCCCAGTAGTAGCCATCACCGTAAAAGACGACGTAGAACAGGCGCGCACCGATAATGAGGCCAAAGACCGCGCCGACCACGACGCTCGTCAGGTCATCAATCGTAATGTCGAAGCCCCAACGACGCTGCGTGCGGTACATAACGACCGCCGTGAGCAGAGCACCGACCACGTAGGCCAGGCCGTACCAGTAGATGGTGATGGGGCCCGCCGAGATCGCGACGGGATCAAGCATATGGTAGAGGTCGTTGAGCATATCGATCCCCCTGCTCCCTACATACAAATGCGGCCGCGGGCCTTACGCTCGCAGCCGCATATTATGGCGTAACGTCTATGCGAAGCGTACCGTCCGCAGCTTTCGCATCTTAGAACGGCGCGTACTCGTCGTACAGGTCCTCGGCCTCGCCGGAAGCATTGACCTGTTCAACGCGGGTAACGCCGGGCACATGCTCCTTCAGGATACGCTCGATGCCCATAGACAGGGTTAGCGAGCTCATGGGGCAGCCGGCGCAGGCGCCCTGCAGCTCCAGCTTGACAACGCCCTCGTCGTCGACGCCCACATACTCCATATCGCCGCCATCGGCCTGCAGGTTGGGGCGAATCTCTTCAAGAACCTTCTTAAGCAGCTCTTCGTTAACAGCCACAGGGGCTCCTTTCTCACAATAACGCGGGCACGCCCGCGGACAGGGGCTATGTTACCACAGCCATGTACCCGCTTAGGCGCCAGCCATGCGTGCGGACACGACTTTCACGAGCAGTCAATTTGGGACGGGGCCATTTTAGCTGCTTTTTGTTGCCAGCTGGCGTTGCCACGCGCTACTGCCGAGCCTGCCCCTCGGTGCCGATGTGAACATCGACGATAACCTGGCGGTAGCTGATGCCGCAGGAGTCGAGGATGCGGCGGCTGATGCGTCCGTCATCGGTGTCGGCGTACTTGTTGTCCAGGTAGACAACCTCGCCCACGCCCACCTGCGCCAAAATCTTGGCGCAGTCGTGGCACGGGAACAGCGTGACGTAGACCGTGGAACCCTCAAGATCTTTGAGCGAGCCACGGTAGTTGAGCACGGCGTTTGCCTCGGCATGCACCACGTAGTTGTGCTTGTCCTGCAACGGGTCGTCGCTCGTGCCCCACGGGAAAAAGTCGTCGTTGAGCGCCGAGGGCGTACCGTTGTAGCCCACCGAAAGGATGCGGTGGTTGGTGCTGGCGATGCACGCGCCCACCTGCGTGTTGGGGTCCTTACTGCGGCGCTGCGCGGCGATGGCCACGCTCATAAAGAACTCGTCCCAGCTAATGACGTCCAGGCGCTTGCCTGACGAAGTTTGATGAAGATCGTCCGACATGGCAGACACCTCCGTAATCGCAATAATTTGACCCATTGTAGCAGGTGAAAGGTGGGGCGTTTGTCCCACCGGCGCCCTCACATTTACACGCGGCGGGGCTTTTGGTTGATGCGGTACAGCTCGGCGAGACCCCGCAGCGTCAACGCGTCATCGACCGTCAGGCTATGGCCGACCAGCGCCGCGAGCGGGTCGGCATCGTCGCCGGTAATGACGATGGGTACATTGCCCTCCCCCGCGGCCTTGGTCGCGCGCATCTCGGCAAGCACCATGTCGAGCATGCCGTCGATGCGTGCCACCTCGCCCAGAACCACGCCCGAACGCATGGCCTCGCGCGTGTTGCG
>ERZ791886.1912-NODE-1912-length-9855-cov-2.343776_pt1 | contig 9855 bp, 8 predicted proteins | sample MGYA00510158_ERZ791886 | MGnify/ENA primary metagenome ERZ791886 (study PRJEB30046, sample SAMN00792063) | human gut metagenome | study: EMG produced TPA metagenomics assembly of the A metagenome-wide association study of gut microbiota in type 2... | reverse complement strand
CGTCAATCCGTCTCTCATACCCACGCGACGTGCGCTGCAAGGCGCACGATAAAAAAGAATCTCGCTTGCGAGATTCTCCGCCTGCGGCGGGTCGCAATATGCGATATGTTTCTTATCCGCCGCAGTGCGATCCTCGCGGAGCGTTTTTTTATGTAATGGAAACGAAGTTTCCTATTACATAAAAAAATAAATCCAAACGATATCTTGAATCGTTTGGATTTATTTTTTAAACCCGGAAGCAGCCGCCACCGATAAATTCTCGAAGCAATGAGTTCGTCGGTACTTTTTCGCTTCCGATTCCAACAAAGTAATCCAGGAATTTAAGCAGTCTCTTTGCCTCGATATATTCCGGGCACTCTCTTTCAACTCCGAATAACTGAGCTTCTACATATGGTTTCAATACTGCCAGTTCATAGATCAGAGCAGAATTGAACATGACATCTGCTTCCTCCTGGAATGGGAAAATATTCTCTTCCTCGCCTTTCCGTACAGAAGGCCACATCTGAATTGTCTTTTTTGCAGAAGCACCTCTTGTTCTTGCATCTCGCACAATTCTTCGAAGAAGCCGGCCATCTGTGGTTGGAATCCGGTTATGCTCATCAATGTTAAGCTGTGTCAGTGCACTGATATAAATTTTAAACTTATTCTCATCTGCCAATGCTTTTGTCAGCTTTGGATTCAGGCAGTGAATGCCTTCAATAACCAGAATATCGTGTTCTCCAAGTTTCAATGGACTTCCTACAAATTCTTTATGTCCCTTCACAAAATCAAAATTGGGAATTATCACTTCTTTTCCATCCAGCAGTTCCTGCATTTGTTTCTCGAACAGATCAATATCCCCTGCACAAAGTCCTTCAAAATTATAATTTCCCTTCTCGTCTTTCGGAGTCTCTTCTCTTTCTTTAAAGTAATTATCTACTGCGATCGGATGAGGACGCATTCCATTTGCACGAAGCTGTACAGACAGTCTGTGTGAAAATGTAGTCTTTCCGGAAGACGACGGTCCCGCAATCAATACGAATCTGATTTCCGGTCTGGAAGCAATCATCTGTGCAATTTCTGCAATTCTTCTTTCCTGCATTGCTTCCTGCACAAGCACAGTCTCCTGAACATCTCCACTGGTAATATTGCGATTCAATCCGCCAACCGTCTCAATCTCCTGAATATCTCCCCATTTCACAGATTCTTTCATGACCTGAAAGAACTTTGTTCTCGCCTGAAAATGTGGCACGATCTCCGGCTTATCAATCTCTGGCATCTGAAGTACAAATCCTTCATCATACCGATATAATTTAAAATATTTCAGATACCCTGTACTGTAAAGCATATATCCATAATAATAATCTTCAAACTCATTGATGCTGTAAAGGTTTACTTTGGATACACGGCGGTAACGGAACAATTCTTCTTTATCATACATTCCATACTGTCCAAAAAGTCCGATTGCCTCATCTGTATGAACCGTTCTTTTCTTGATTGATAGATCTGCCTCCACAAGTTCGTGCATCCTCGACTCGACACGCTCAAGAAAATCATCATCGACTCTTGTTTCGCCGGTAATCGTACAATAATATCCCGGTCCTATTGCAAAATGCATCCGAACCTTGTCAATATTCTTATGTCCTGCCACGTCATAAACTGCTTTTACAAGAAGGAAACTCATGCTTCGTTTGTATGCCTCATGTCCAATGGGATCCGCTGTTGTCACAAAACTGATTTCACAATCTTTTTTCAGACGCTTGTGCAGTTCCTGAAGTTTTCCATCTACAAATACCAGAACAATCTCATGCTCATAATCTTTCTGGTATTCTTTTGCAATGTCGTGATATGTGATACCAGCTTCATATTCTTTCACTTCATTTTTAATTTTTACATGATACATTCTTTTCTCTTCCATCTTCCGGTCCTCCCTATATCATGACTGCTTCTATAAAGCTTTCCCTATATTACTGTAAACGGATGACTCACTGGGGCTTCTATGACCTCGACTCCCAAAAGGTGTGCTCGTAAATAATTCCCCATATCGCCGATAAATATGTGCTCCACCCCATAATGTCCTGCGTCGATGATATTAAGTCCTCTTGCAAGTGCGTCAATCCCTTCATGATGACCGATATCTCCGGTCACATAGACATCAGCCCCTGCTGCAATCGCCTGATCAATATCACTTTTACCAGACCCCGGACAGATTGCTACTCGGTGAACATTTTGCTTCAGATCGCCGAATACTTTCACTGTATCAAGGGCAAATGCTTTCTTGACTTCTTCACAATAATCTGCCAGTGAAATTTCATTTCTCTGTTCATCATTATCAGAAGCAGATGGTATCTCTCCGACACGGCCAATACCTTCCGGTTCTCCCGATTCATTTTCTCCGGTGACATCCAGTATCTGGCAATTCTCAAGTTTCAGATAATCTGCTGCCAGATCTGCCATACCTTTGACATCATAATTCGTATGCATAGCATAATAAGAAATGTCATGCTGAATCAGTTTTACTAATCTTCTGCCGATGAAATTCTGATTATTCACTTGTTTCATACCGCTAAAAATCAAAGGATGATGTGTCACCAGCATATCTGCACCTGCCAAAATTGCCTCATCTACCACTTCATCTGTAGCATCCAGTGCCACATATATTTTTGCAACTTCTTTATCATCTCTTCCTGCCAGCAGTCCGACATTGTCCCAGGAAAGAGCATATCTTGGTGAATAGTCCTGTTCTATTATTTTGATAATATCTTTACATAGCATGCAATCATTCCTCTCTAATATTCACATAGTATTCAACAATGTTTTTCTTACAATGCTTTTCTTACTCTTCATAGTAAGACATTGCTTTTTTTGCTACTTCCAGTTCATGTTCAATTTCTGTCATACGCTCTTTTATCCGCTCACCATCTTTTCCAGCAAGACCGAGAAGTATATCTTCACGAATACGGATTTCACGCTTCAGATATTCATATAATATCGGATTTTTGTTTTTTAAAAGTAGTGGTCCATAAAGGTACTCCCATTCCTCTTTTTTACAATCTTCCTGCCGGTCGGCCGTCTTATGTTCACAATATTCTGATGGTACCACCCGCATCATAGGATAATATTTCCCGTCTTCCTCTACCATATCTTCTGCTTCGAACCAAAACCCATGTTCTACAAGATATTCCCGTACTTTCTGTATCTCAGACTGAGGCTGTAAGATGCAGCCTTTTAATGTGCTGACAACCTGTTTTCCTTCTTCCAGAATGTGAATCACAAGACCGCCGCCCATTCCGGCAACGATCATCTCCTCCACTTCTTTCGGCTTTACTGCTGCCAGTCCATCCGACAGCCTTGTCTCAATCCGGTCACTCATTCCATAGCCTGCTATGTGAATTCTCGCACGTTCCAGCGGTCCCTTATTGATATCCATCGCTATCACTTTCGGTGATAAGTTCTGTTCTATCAAATGAATCGGTATATATCCGTGATCTGTTCCTATATCTGCGACAGAGGCGCCCTCTGTCACAAGACCTGCTACTGCAGTAAGTCTCTTTGATAGTTCCATAGGCGCCTCTTTCTTAATCCAGATAATCTCTTAATTTTCTACTGCGGCTCGGATGACGAAGCTTTCTAAGTGCTTTTGCCTCGATCTGACGAATACGCTCACGCGTTACATCAAACTCCTTACCAACCTCTTCCAGTGTACGTGCACGTCCATCATCCATACCAAAACGAAGTCTTAAAACTTTCTGCTCTCTCTCTGTCAGAGTATCTAACACTTCATCTAACTGCTCTTTTAAAAGTGTCTGAGCTGCGGCTTCAGCAGGTACCGGAACATTGTCGTCCTGAATAAAATCTCCCAGGTGACTGTCTTCCTCTTCACCGATTGGTGTCTCCAGTGATACCGGTTCCTGAGAAATCTTTAAGATTTCACGGACACGTTCCACTGGCATATCTAATTCTGCTGCAATTTCCTCCGGCGTAGGTTCACGTCCTAACTCCTGCAGTAATTGTCTGGAAACACGGATCAGTTTATTGATCGTCTCTACCATATGCACCGGAATACGGATAGTTCTGGCCTGATCAGCAATTGCTCTTGTAATTGCCTGGCGGATCCACCATGTTGCATAAGTACTGAATTTGAATCCTTTATGATAGTCAAACTTCTCAACCGCTTTAATTAGACCCAAATTGCCTTCCTGAATCAGATCCAGAAACAGCATTCCACGTCCCACATATCTCTTAGCAATACTGACAACAAGACGAAGGTTTGCTTCTGCCAGACGCTTCTTAGCATCCTCGTCTCCCTCTGCCATACGCTTTGCAAGCTCTACTTCTTCATCTGCTGAAAGAAGCGGTACCTTTCCAATCTCTTTCAGATACATACGGACCGGATCCTCTATACTGATTCCATCCGGCACAGACAAGTCGATTTTCTCCATATCAACATCGTCTTCATCTGTCAGAACAATATCGGAATCATCAACATCATCTAATTCCTCAATTCCATCCCCATCTCCGCTTACACGAAGCACATCAATATGATTGGCCTCCAGATACTCATAAACTTTCTCCATCTGTTCTGCATCAAGCTCCATATCTGAGAAAAAATCATTGATTTCCTGAAGTTCCAGGATACTCTTATTCTTCTTTCCATGAGCAACCAGTTGTTTTAACTTTTCCCCAAATTTCGCTATGTTTTCTTCCATGTGGTGTCCATCCTCCATTATATGTTTTTATTTTATCCTTAATTAATAGAAATATGCAATTTTTCAAGGTCCTGCAACGCCCGTTTTGCTTCCATCAGCTTCTGCAATCCCTGTATATCGGTCGGATCAAGCTTTGCTGAGTGTTCTTCAATACTATTCTTCTTTACCCGGATAATTGTCTCTTTTAATGCCTTTTCCTGTTCATGTGCTGTTTTAATTTCCCGGATTCTTGTATTAAAAAGCGCTGCCACCTCACGATGTTCCTCTTCATCTGTAAAATGATTCATGATCTGCGCCGGATTGAGCTTTCCCTGTTCGTGCTGCGCATATAAAAGCTCAGCTACAGTCCGATATATCCCTTCCTGAAAATCTTCCGGATGGATATACTTCTGGATCTGTGCAAATACATTCTCATCCGATGCCATCCATGTCAGCAGAATCTTCTGTGACTTTCGTGTACCATCTTCCTTATCCAGGTTCTGACTCCTTGTAGATCTCGGTCTTTCCACCGGCTTTGCAAGTCCGGTCTGAACTGCCATTCGTCCGACCAGTTTTTTCAGATCTTCACTGCCGACATGATAAGTCCCTGCAACTGCATCAATGTAGTTATTGCGCTCTATCTCTTCATCAAACTCTGTAAGCTTTCTCGCAGCTTCCTTCATAAAGTCCGTTCTGCCTTCCGGCGACGTCATATCATAATCCCGTTCCAGAATTTCAAGACTGAACATAAATCCATTTCTTGCCTTCTGGATCCGTTCTTCAAAGGCTTCTGCACCGAGATTTTTAATAAATTCATCTGGATCTTTATACGGTTCCATCCGAATGATTTTTGCCGTAATCCCAACTTCACGCAGAATCGGTCCCGCCCTCAGAGCTGCTTTCGTTCCTGCCTCGTCACTGTCATACGTCAGGTAGACTTCATTGACATACCGTTTGATAAGCGCTGCATGTCCCGGTGTCAGGGCTGTTCCAAGTGACGCTACTGCATTGGTAAATCCCGCCTGATGCAGGGAAATCACATCCATATAGCCCTCACAAAGCAGAAAATAAGGCTTTCTCGACTTTCTTGCTCGATTCAGTCCATACAGGTTCCGGCTTTTGTCAAAAATAATCGTCTCCGGTGAGTTCAGATATTTGGGCTTTGCATCACCCATGACACGGCCGCCAAATCCAATAACACGGCTGTTTACATCCATAATCGGAAACATGACCCTGTTCCAGAACTTATCGTGAACTCCGTATTTTTCATCAATACTAATCAGACCTGCCTGTGAGATCATATCGTCTTTGTAGCCTTTTGATTTCAGATACTTGTACAGATCATCACTGTACTTATTCGAATATCCCAGACCAAATGCTTTGATCGTATCGTCACTTAGCTTTCGATCTTTTAAGTATGTAAGGGCATGTCCCCCTTGCGGCCTTAGAAGCTGTACATAAAAGTACTGTGCTGCTGCCTTATTAATCTCCAGTAATATAGCTTTTGTATCTGCGCGCTTTTTCGCCTCCCCAGAGTACTCTGGTTCCGGAAGCTCTACGCCTGCACGATCCGCCAGATATTTCAATGCCTCTACAAAAGAATAATTTTCATATTCCATCAGAAATGTGAATACATTTCCTCCGGCACCACAGCCAAAGCAATAATACATCTGCTTCTGTCTGCTGACTGAAAATGACGGGGATTTTTCATTATGAAATGGACATAATCCAAAGTAGGAGCTTCCTTTTTTCTGAAGTCTCACATAACTGGAAATTACATCTACGATATCATTTTTTGACCGGATTTCTTCCACTAATTCCTCTGGATAATACATATCTGCGTCCTTTCATTTTTCATCATCTCTTCCTCAAATCCAGAAGAAGAAATGTTCCTATTATTAATATTCGACACAAACTTTATATTTCCTTTAATTTTTCCAAGATTCTGGGATAAAAAATTCCGTAAATTTCTTCACTGCATAAGTATCCGTCATTCCTGCGATATAATCGCACACGACCTGTGACAGCTCTTCTCCCTTTTTTAACATATTCTGTGATTGTTCCGGAAGAAACTCCGGATTCTTTATATAGAATTCATATAGATTGGTAATCATATGGATTGCTTTGCCCTCTTCCTTCTTGGCAACCGGGTTACGGTAAACATGTTCAAACATAAATACACGAAGGCCCTGCATGGCCTCATGAACTTCCTCAGACATCTGAATCACCGGCCGATCCACACTGTTGATAATAACATTATGTACGAGTGTGTTCAGACGTCCTTTCACCGAAGTTCCCAAAACGTCCGTATATTTCTTCGGAATATCTTCTTCTCTTAAAATACCACCACGGATTGCATCATCAATATCATGATTAATATAGGCAATCTTATCTGACAGACGCACGATCTGCCCTTCCAGTGTTGACGGGCGTCCGCTTGTTTTGTGATTCCTGATCCCGTCAATGACTTCCCATGTAAGATTCAGTCCCCGTCCTTCCTTTTCTATAGATTCCACCACTCGCACACTCTGCTCATTGTGTTTGAAACCTCCTGGGCGAAGTTCATTGAGCGCACGCTCCCCTGCATGCCCGAAAGGTGTATGTCCCAGATCATGCCCCAGGGCAATTGCTTCTACCAGTTCCTCATTAAGCCTGAGCGCTTTCGCAATTGTTCTTGCATTTTGTGACACCTCCAGTGTATGTGTCAGCCTTGTACGGTAATGATCTCCTTTCGGAAGAAGAAACACCTGGGTCTTCTGCTTCAGTCTGCGGAACGCCTTGCAGTGTACGATCCGGTCACGATCACGCTGAAAGACCGGACGAATATCACATTCCTCTTCCTTAATCTTCCGGCCTTTTGAATTCTTACTCAATGTCGCATAAGGACTTAAATACTCCAATTCTCTTTCTTCCATCTGCTCCCGAATCATCATAGAATCACGCTCCATCTTCACACTTGTATAATCATACTTTCATTATACAATACAATTCCGTCTGCTGGTACTGTTTTTCACATTATATTTTCTTACAGATTCAAGAATACCTGATTGATGTATTTTTACATATAATGATATTTCTTTCGCTGTCTGATAAAAAATGCAGCTGTCATAAAAAGTGTACAAAGCTCTGCCACTGTAACGGCACTCCAGATTCCGTTCACTCCAAAGAATACAGGCAGTATCAGAACTGCCGCCATCTGGAATAATAATGTTCGAAGAAATGAGATCGCAGCCGAAATCATTCCATTGTTCAATGCTGTAAAGAATGCTGATCCATAAATATTGAATCCATTGATCAGAAAACTGATAAAATATATCCTGAATCCGTGTCTTGTCATCTCAAATAATTCTGCGTCATATCCCACAAACAATTTTGCAAGCGGTGTTGTAATCACCTGAGAGAACACGAAAAGTCCAATCCCCCATATTCCAATCAGTCGCAGGCTCTTTTTGAACATATTTTTCAGCTCACTGTGATTGCCGGCACCATAATGATAGCTGACGATCGGCGCACTTCCAATAGAATATCCGATAAAAATAGCAATAAATATAAAGTTCGCATACATAATAGATCCATAAGCCGCTACTCCATTTTCACCGGCTACTTTCATAAGCTGCAGATTATAAAGAGAATTTACAACTGAACTGGACAGATTCGTCATAAACTCGGATGCACCATTGCTGCATGTCTTTAATAAAATTCTGCTGTCAAAACTAGGTCTTCCAAGTTTCAGAAGACTTGAATTTTTTCGTGCAAAATAAAAAATCGGGAACAATCCGCCAATAAATTCTCCGCATACTGTCGCAACTGCTGCCCCTGCAATTCCAAATCCAAGACATCCCACAAACAAATAATCCAAAACCATGTTGGTCACACCCGCCACAATGATAACTTTTAACCCAAGTTTTGGTTTCTGTGCCGCAACAAAAAAGCTCTGAAACACATTCTGCAGCATAAAAGCTGGAAAAGAAATAAATGTGATGCGCCCGTACAACACACAGTCTGAAAGCAGTTCACCAGTTGCGCCAAGCATCACTGCTATCGGACGAATCAAAATCATTCCAAGAAGACTAACTGCTATGCCACCAATGATCGTAACATAGACTAACATGGAAAAATATTCATTTGCCTTTTCTTTTTTTCCTTCTCCCAGAGTTGTTGCTACAATCGCGCTGCCTCCGGTACCGATCATAAATCCAAGAGCTGAAAGTCCCATCAGAATCGGCATAATTAAATTGATTGCTGCAAATGCCGTCTTTCCGGCAAAATTCGACACAAACAGACCGTCTACAACACCGTAGATCGACGTAAAGATCATCATCACAATAGACGGTAATACAAATTTTATTAATTTTTTATAAGTAAAATGATCTGATAACTGAATCTCCATAAAAAAATCTACTCCTCTTTATATACCTTTTATATCAGAAGTGCAATAACTTCTGTTTCTATAAAATCCTCAACTATACTTGAGACATTTGAAGCTTCTGGATATTCGCTTTCAATTCCATATTATACTTTTCGTAAAGTTCCAGCATCTTCTTGCATTCTTCCTTACTCATACCAGAAAATGCCTGATTCTCTGCCTCTATCACCGGATAAATCTTCTCTTCCATAAGTTTCTGTCCCTTTTCCGTCAGATGAATATGCATATCACGGCCTTTTCCTTTTTCCAGTATCAGATATCTGTCCTGTTCCAGCTTACGGATCGATGAATTCACTGTCTGCTTTGGAATACAGCACATCTGACTGATATCGCGCTGCAAACATCCATCCCCCATCTCACAAATGGCGTATAGAATATCAAATCCGCTTAATGACAGTCCTACCTTTGTCGCAGCCTCACGGTATACATCATTAAACTCTTTATAAATGTGATTAAACTCTATGAGCTGACGGCTCATGTATAGTGTTTTTTGTTTCGACTCCATTATTTTTTCTCCTCAAGTCCGATTTCGTACTTATTACAGTATAGTCCGATTTCGTACTCATGTCAAGAGTTTTGCTCGATATTGCCAATCCAAATAAAAGAAGGAAAGAACGAAGTCAAAACAATTCGCAAAAGAACAAAAAAGATGAAAAAAAGCAAAAATTGTTGTTGCTTTTTTCCTGAAAGTGTAGTAATATAATTTTCGGGCAATCGAGAAAAGCCTTTTATGCGGAAGTGTCGGAACTGGCAGACGAGCAA
>ERZ791886.1907-NODE-1907-length-9860-cov-2.945232_pt1 | contig 9860 bp, 10 predicted proteins | sample MGYA00510158_ERZ791886 | MGnify/ENA primary metagenome ERZ791886 (study PRJEB30046, sample SAMN00792063) | human gut metagenome | study: EMG produced TPA metagenomics assembly of the A metagenome-wide association study of gut microbiota in type 2... | reverse complement strand
GCTGCCACACCGCCGCTAACAGCGAAGCCACGACCGTCACTACTGGCCTGGGTAAGAGGCTCTTCCTCCGGAAGGCTGGCGAAATCAACGCCCTTGGCATCAAACATGCCTTTCACCTCTTCAAAGGTGAGAACGAAGTCCACATAGCTTCGAACCGATTTACGGCTTGCCTCCAGCTTCTTGGCTGCACATGGTCCTACAAACACGATCTTGCAGTCTGGCTCTTCCTGCTTCAGAAGTCTGGCAGTCAGTACCATGGGAGTAAGCGCCATGGAAATGCAGTTGGCAAGCTGTGGAACCGTCTTTTTTGCCATAACAGACCATGCCGGGCAACAGGAGGTTCCCATAAACGGAATTTTCTCCGGCACTTCCTTCATGAAGTCCTTAGCCTCCTCAATGGTGCAAAGATCTGCACCCACAGCCACTTCCTTAATATCCGTAAATCCAAGCGCCTTAAAAGCTCCCCGAAGCTGGGTATTCTTCAATTCCGGTTCAAACTGACCTGCCACAGCCGGCGCTACAATGGCATAAACTGGTGTATCACTTTTTAATGCCATAATGGTCTGATAAATCTGTCCCTTATCTACAATGGCACTGAACGGACAGCTTACCAGGCACATTCCACAGGAAACACACTTGTCATAGTCGATCTCTGCTCTGCCATACTCGTCTGAATGGATGGCATTCATTCCACAGGCCTTGGCACACGGACGCTCCTGCTTGATAATGGCATTATATGGACAGGATTCCAGACACTTTCCACATTTGATGCATTTCTCCTGATTGATCACAGACCGCCCGTTTTCCATGTGGATAGCCTGCTTGGGACAGACCTCCTGACAAGGATGTTCCAGACAGCCCTGGCAGCCCTCTGTGACAATCACACGCTTCTCCGGACAGGAGTTGCAGGCGAATTTAATAATATTGATAAGGGGCGGCTCATAATATTTCTCTTCGATCAAGCTGGCTTCTACGCCCTTGGAAATTGGCGCATGCTCGGAAATGTTTCGAAGAGGCAGTCCCATTGCCACACGCAGTCTCTCTCCTACGATAGCTCTTTCCAGAAAAATACTGTCACGATATGTTGCAATCTCTCCTGGAAGAATTTTGTACGGAAGATCATCCATCTCTTTCTCAATGTCGCCCTCATAGGCAAGACGAGCAATCTCAGTAAAAATCTGGTGTCTGATTTTTGTCTTTGATGAGTATAGTCCTCTCATTCTTTTTCTCCTTATGCTGTAGTATTTTGCACCAGCCAGATTTTACCGCAATCAATCTAACTGTCTTTATAAAGTTTTCTTTCTCCGCTTTTTTAAATAGTTGATATAAATTCATCAAGTATTTATTATACCACCTATCATACAAAAAAATTATAATTTAAGCAAATCTTTTTCCAATTTCTTTTCCTGGAGCATGTATGAAAAAGGCTTTCTTTTAGTGTGTTGAAAGTTGTTCAAATGTGTCCCTCCTGAAGAACTTTTCACCCTCCCAACACATTAAATAAGAAATGCGCGCAAAAAAAGACACTGTACAGATTTCTCCACACAATGTCTTTCTTCAAAATTTTCACATAAAATAGTATTTCATCCACCTATCTGGCAATCCAGATCACAGACGGAATGCACTGCTTTTTTCAAAAGTTCCATATGCTCCGGTTCTGGAGGAAGTATCTCCGGCAGCTTGTATTCTCTTCCAAGCCAGTCGTACTTATCCTGTCCCAGACGGTGATAGGGAAGAAGGTGAATCTTCTTCACACCTGGCAATGTAGATGCAAAGGAAGCAATAGACTTGATTTCCTCCACACTGTCATTGAACGTTGGAACGACAGGTACACGAATCACCAGATTGGTCTGGCCAGAAAGAGCTACCTTTCTGGCGTTCTCCAGAGCCAGTCCATTGGGCTTGCCTGTAAACTGCTTATGCTTCTCCTGATTGGTATGCTTGATATCCATCAGGTAAGTATCCAGATAAGGCAGTACCATCTCTATATTTTTCCAGGGAACACAAGCCATACTCTCGATAGCTGTATTAATTCCACGCTCTTTCGCTGCGCGAAGAAGGTCACGGGCAAATTCCGGCTGACAGAGACATTCGCCGCCGGAAAGTGTCATTCCGCCGCCGGAACGGTAGTAGTATGGGCGATCCTTCTCTACCAGTTCGATCATCTCGCGGACAGTTACGTCTCGTCCCATGGTCTTCACGCCGTCTGGAGTTTTCATTGTCTGGATCTTATATTCCTGGGATTCCGGATTGCAGCACCACTGACATCTGAGCACACAGCCTTTCAAAAACACAATGGTACGGATTCCAGGACCGTCATGGATGGAATAGCGCTGGACGTCGAAAATACGTCCTGTAGTGTCTAAATATTCCATAGATATCTCCATTATACGGAAGTGCCAGCAGACTTCTCTTAACGAAGCCACCAGCAATTCCATTTATATTTTTCGCAGAAAGTTTCCATTCACATCCACACTTATCATCTCGCTAAGAAGTGAGCTATGGGGCAATTATAACTCTCCTGCATAAGAGTCTGCTGACTTTCGTTTTAGAATCCCTGCTCAGTTCTTCTGATAATGTCATCCTGCAGAGATTTGGAAAGTGTGGTAAACAGTGCACTGTAACCAGCCACACGTACAACCAGATGCTTATAGTTCTCCGGATGTGCCTGTGCATCCAGCAGTGTCTCTCTGCTTACAACGTTAAACTGCATATGCATTCCCTTCTGATCGAAGTAGGATCGGATCAATGCAACGAACTTCTCAAGACCCTCACGTCCAGACAATGCTGACGGATGGAATTTCTGATTGAACAAAGTACCATTGGATACGATAAAGTGATCCAGTTTCGCAACAGAGCTTGCTGCTGCAGTAGGTCCGTTCACATCCTTGCCTGCGGATGGGGAAACACCATCTGCAACCGGAGTGTGTGCATATCTTCCATCTGGTGTAGCACCAGTCTGTCCGCCAAGGGGTACGTTTGCAGAAACCGGATAAAGTCCTGCCTGGTACTGTCCACCACGTGGGTTCTTAAAGTTCTGAAGCGGTCTTGTATATGTGTAAGCCACATCTCTTGCGAAGTAGTCCACTTCCGGAATATCATTTCCGAATTTCGGAACTTCTGCGATCATATCGTGGATTTCCTGGTATCTTGCCATCTTCTCAGGTGCCATCTGGGCATTCATAACAGATTTCAGGACAGCTGCTGCAGTATCCGCATCAACCTTGGCACCGCTCTCGGTCATCTCTCTTAAGATGCCGGTTGTGATCTCTTTCACAGACTGCTCATCCAGGCCTTTGCCATAGTTCCATGCAAGAGCTTCCTTCAGCTCCTCCATCGTAAACTTCTTCTCTTCATAGACCAGCTGACGAATTGCATACAGGGAATCTGCCATGTTTGCAATACCAAAGCCCTGGGGACCGGTAAAGTTATAAACTGCGCCGCCTTCCTGTACGGTCTTTCCACGTTTGATACAGTCATCGATCATACTGGAAAGGAATGGAAGCGGACAACGCTTTGCATGTGCTACGTCGATGGCATTATCTGCATTTACAAGAAGAGAGATGCAGTATTCCATCTGTTTCTTGTAAGCATCGTAAAACTCATCGAAGGTTTCCATCCGGGTAACATCGCCGGTAGGAATACCAACCATCTCACCCTGATCCATACCATTGCCAAATACAAGCTCCAGCGGACGGCACATATTAAAGAATGCTGCGTCATGCCATCCCTCTGTCTTACCTGCTTTCTGAGGCTCTACGCATCCGATGATATTGTACTCACGGGCATCTGCCAGGGAAAGTCCTCTGTTCTGCAGTGCCGGAATGATCACTTCGTCATTATAATAAGCCGGAAGTCCGATACCGGTTCTGGTAAGCTCTGCTGCCTTGATCAGAAGATCATGTGGGGAACCGTTCCATACACGGATGGAAAGAGACGGTGCCGGAAGATGTACATGCATGGATGCCTCAATGCACATAAAGGAAAGGTCATTGGTCACATCATTGCCATCTTTATCCTGACCTCCTACGATCAGGTTCTGGAACAGACTGTAGCCTGCGAAGCCTTCTGCGGAAGCAGCATCACGGACTTTATTCAGGTCATTTAATTTTACCCAGATGCAATCAAGAAGCTCCTGGGCTGCTGTTCTGGTAATCGCGCCGCTCTCAATATCCTTCTTATAATATGGATACATATACTGATCGAAACGTCCTGGGGAAATGGAATGTCCGCTAGACTCCATCTGGAGAAGCTGCTGCACAAACCAGAAGGACTGACACGCCTCCCAGAAATTGGTAGCTCCCTTCGCCGGAACCTTGCTGCAATTGGATGCAATCACAAGAAGCTCTGCTTTACGCTGTGGATCTGTACATTTCTCTGCCATTTCAAGGGCAAGCTTTGCATATCTGTCTGCATAATCAATCACTGCCTGGCAGCTCATGATAACTGCTTCCAGGAAACGGGAACGCTCTGCGTAATCTCCATCCCCCACATTGCATTTATCCAGCTCAGCCTGTGCTTTCGCCATAATGCCTTCGTATCCGATTTCAAGAACTTCCCAGTATTTTACGGTAACATGTCCTACACCATTATAGAAATAGTTTCCCGGTGTAAAAATATTGTGATCAATTGCACGAATGGCTTCTGGTGCCATATATGCTGTGGCAAGCTCACTGGTAGTCTTGCCTTTCCAGTATTTGTGTACCTCGCGAAGATCTGCTTTGGCCTCCTCTGAAATATAGAATGGATCAGCAGTTCTGGTGGCAACCGTATCCAGCTCATCTTCCAGCCACTGGAATGAGAATTCCGGGAATGTCTGGCATCCTCTCGGTGCAATGGAGTTACTTCCCACGATCAGTTCCTCATCACGGATGATGATCGGAATATTATGTAAAATGTGGGAAAAAGCTTTCGCTCTTCTGGTAATGATCGGCTGGTCTTCCGTCTCCTTATAGGACTCTGTGATCAGCTTCGCTCTGTAAGATTCGATCTCCGGCATCTTGGCATAGAGATGATCTACCAGACGGGTAATTCTGGAAGATTTCGGAATCTCACTTGAATTGTATTTTTCCATGGTTCTCCTTTCTCATGGATGTCCCGGCATATGAAATAGTATTCTGTATCTCCAAAACACAATATTCTCTCTGTCGGCAACATAAATGTCCGTTGTTCCATGACATAGTTTTCTATGCTCATTATACGTCATTTGCTATGCGGTGTCAACATAATTCAACACTGTTTTTGTTGCTTTGGTTGGTGTTTTTGGTTGATTTTTGTGGTTTTTCGTTGTTTTTATTAAGATACCAGGTTAAACAAAAAGCGTTTTCCGATTTTCATATTTTGATTTCAGAAAACGCTAAAAAAAACTGCCATATCAGATTTCTCCAATATAGCAGTTTCCTCATTTTCTTATTTACCAGCTATGTAAAAATACCTGTACCTCATTCACAGCTCAATGGCAGTGTCCGCCGCAGCTTCCACAGTTACCATTGCAGCCTTTTCCGCTTTTTTTATCTTTTACAATGCTTCTGATTGCAAGACCTGCGATTGCAACTACGATAGCGCCTACAACTACTGTTCCCATACTATACTCCTTTCCGGTTACCCGAAACGCATTTGCCAGAGACTTCTGTCTCCTTTTACAAACGCTGTACAAAATTTCACCAACAAACATAATCATGATTTATATTGTTAGTATATTCTAACATCTATTAGATGTCAATATTTTTTTTGTGTTAGCAACTTTTTTATACGCTCAGCTTCATCTGTCCATCTTTAATATATCCCATATTCCGCATTCCACGATAGATCACATAAGACAAAAGTCCTGGAAGCAGGAAATGAAAGACTACGATTTTCAGAATAACCAGAACTGGGGATTCGGTTGCCACCATGGTCTGATAAGTCATGATCTGTCCAACCAGACCTGAGGTTCCCATTCCGGAGCCTGTCGCATTGTTTGTCATATGGAAAGGCCCGATAATGGCAATTGGGCCTAAAATAGCAGATGCCAGTGTAGGAGGCAGCCAGATCAGCGGACGCTTCATAATATTAGGGATCTGCAGCATGGAAGTTCCGATTCCCTGGGCAAAAAGACCGCCCACGCCATTATCCTTAAAACTTGTCACTGCAAATCCAACCATCTGACAGCAGCATCCGATCGTTGCCGCACCCGCTGCCACGCCATTCAGCCCCAGAATAATTCCAAGAGCTGCAGAACTAATTGGCAAAGTCAGTACCATTCCCATAATGACAGAAACCACAATTCCCATCAAGATTGGCTGCTGCTCAGTTCCCCAGTTTACCAGATTGCCAAGCCATGTCATGAAGTTTGATACTCCCGGTCCTACCAGTATCCCTACAGCACCACCGGAAAGGATGGTGATTGCTGGTGTAATAAGAAGATCCAGTTTTGTTTTTCCGGCAACCAGCCTCCCAATCGTAATTCCCACATATGCAGCCACAAACGCTCCAAGAGGCTCCCCAGGACCGGATAACACTAATGCCCCTGTATCAGACAACAGGGTTCCTGCAATAAGGTTTGATGCATAAGCCCCAATCATTCCTGCTGCCGCAGCCGACAACAGCACATAAGTAGATTCCCGGAATTTATACGCAACACCGATGCCGATTCCGGCACCTGTAAGCCTCTGGGCAACCACTGCAAATGCACTTAAATAAGTGCCATATGTACCGCCCATCAAATCACCAATCTGTTTCAAAATAGTTCCGATGATCAAAGTAGAAAACAACCCCAAAGCCATTCCGCTTAAACCATCAATAAAAATATTGTTTAAAACCTTCTTTATCGCTTTCATACTCTCTCCTTGTCCCCACCATCTAAAGCATGTAAAAAATTAATCTTGCAATCTGCAAAATACACCGAAAAGTGGGGCATGCAGACTGCGAGATTGTTTTTTCCGAACACGCTCTAATATAGATCCATCTTCTTCCTTCCCAGTTCAAGAAATACCTTCGTCCCTTTTCCAAGCTCCGACTCTATCCTGATTCCGTGATCCAGCCTTTTCATAATCTTTCCGCAAAGATAAAGCCCAATTCCAGTAGACCTGTTCTCTTCACGTCCATTATAGCCAGTAAACCCCTTTTCAAAAACCCGGGGCAAATCTTCGGCACGGATTCCAATTCCAGTATCTTCGATCACCAGCGTATGCGGCCTGGATTTGCTCATATAGATGGATATTTTTCCTTTTTTTGTGTATTTCAGTGCATTTGATAAAATTTGTCCCAACACAAAGCCAAGCCATTTTTCATCTGTAAGCACCGTTTCCGATACCTCTTGATACTCCAGAGAAAGCTTTTTCCCAATAAATATTCTGGCAAATTTGTGAATCTGCTCACGAATCAGAGAATCCATATCCATTTCCTCAAATCGGATGTCTGAAGCCATATCCTCCGTTCGAAGATACCCCAGCACCATCTCCACGTACTGCTCCACCTTAAAAAGCTCATTCTGAATCTCCTGAGGTCTGGGCTTCTCTTCCTGAAGAAGCAGTCTTGCTGCAGCAATAGGTGTTTTGATCTGGTGAACCCACAGCGTATAAAAGTCTGTCAATTCTGTACCAAAAGCACTTCTCTGATTTTCAGCCTCTATTCTCTTCTCATCCAGACTACGGCAGATTTCCCGGTAAATAGCCTCATTTTCATTCTCCGGAGCCTCCAGATATTCTTCTGAAAAATTGCCGCAGTCTCTTATGTAAAGCAGACTTTCCTGCTTTTTCCGGTATTTATGGTAATCCCACATAAGCCCCAGGCCTGTCAGCAGCATTTCAAAAACCGCCACATAACCTACAGGCTCCAGCGGAATATCATACAGAAAAAGGATTCCAGCCGTTACCGCTACCATAAGTAAAGCCAAAACACCTGTTTTCCATCTGGTTTTCAGATATTTAATCATACCATGTACCCCAGGCCTTTTTTGGTGATAATGAAGTTCTCTACACCCAGACCTTCCAGCTTCCGACGGATTCTTGTGATGTTTACTGTCAAAGTATTGTCATCCACAAAGCTGTCGCTCTCCCACAGTTTTGTCATAATCGACTCTCTGGATACAACATGCCCCTGATGTTCAAATAGTATCTGCAATATCTTCAATTCGTTTTTCGTCAGGTCTGCAAGCTTTCCATCCACTGAAATCGTCCCATTTCCAGGATTCAGCACTACGCCGCCCCTTTCCAGAAGACTGTTGTTCTGACCAAAGGCATAGGTTCTGCGAAGCACAGCCTGCACCTTCGCAGTTAACACATCCAGATCAAAAGGTTTCGCGATAAAATCATCTGCACCCCGGCTCATGGCCATTACCATATTCATATTGTCAGCCGCTGAAGACAGAAACATCACTGGTACCTGTGAAATTTTGCGGATTTCCTCACACCAATGAAAACCGTTAAAAAACGGCAGTTTCAAATCCAGCAGCACCAGCTGTGGATCTTTTTGCACAAACTCCTGAATCACATGAGTGAAATCTTCGATCTGAAAGACCTCATATCCCCAGGATTCCAAATGTCGCTTTACTATCTGTACAATAATTTCGTCATCTTCTATTATTAAGATTTTATACATTTTTAATCAATTTTTTCTTCTAAACGGACATGTCTGCCTGCGCAGACATCACCCCAAATGAAAGTCGATTGTTCCGCGCCTTTAGCGCTACCGCGCAGGACTTTTATCCTAAATATGCCTTCAGTAATTTCAGTGTATTCTTCGCTCCATCCCTGTGTGACCGCTCGTATCCATGAGATGCGTAAACTCCCGGTCCGATCAGACCATGCTTCATATCATAGCCTGCTTTCAGTGCCGCATCTACATCAGAGCCATAATGAGGATACACATCCACAGCAAACGCAATGTCATTCTCCTGTGCAGCCTTGATCAGACCGGAAACCACCTGGTAATCATATGGTCCCATACTGTCCTTAGCGCAGATTGAAACCATGGTTTCATCACATTCCAGGCCTTTTCCAACACATCCCATATCTACGGAGATCATCTCTGTCACTCCATCTGGGATAGCGGCACATCCACCGTGTCCCACTTCCTCATAAGAAGTGATCAGTACATAAATGGTACGCTCTGTCTGAATTTCTTTCTCTTTCAGATATTTAGCATAGCCGAGAAGAATGGAAGTGCTGAATTTATCATCAAGGAAACGGCTCTTGATGTATCCGCTCTCAGTCACAACTGTCCTTGGATCAAAGCAGACAAAATCGCCTGTCATGATTCCAAGTTTTTTCACATCCTCTTTATTCTTCACCGGCTCATCAAGAATGGCCTCCATCGTCTCATAAGTACGTTTGGTATCGCTATACTCGCCGTTTACATGAACAGACGCATTCTCCAGCTGGAAAGTTGCATCATATACTTTGCCGGACTTTGTATAAACCTTACAATTCTCAGCCTCTGCATTGTTTGGATTCATACCGCCGATATTAGTCAGTTTCAGATGTCCGTTGTCCATGATCTGGCAGACCATTCCGCCAAGAGTATCCATGTGAGCTGCCAGAACCACTGCATTCTCATCGTCTTTTCCTCCAAGCTTTACAAGCACAGCCCCCTTCTGGGTGATCTGCGGCTCATAGCCCAGCTTTTCAAATTCTTTTTTTACAAAATCTGCTGCCATGTGGGTAAAACCACTTGGACTTGGCACTGAAAGCAGATCCTGTGCTGTTTTCATAATGTAATCTGTGTATTTTCCCATGATATTCTCTCCTGTTTTTTACAAATTTTAGTCTTCTTACCTATCGTTCTTCACTTTCTGTATAGCAATGCGCCTCACAGAAATTACTTTTAAGCGATAACATTATATGATACCAGTGTCAAAAGGTCAAAAAGCTGTTCGTGCT
>ERZ791886.1900-NODE-1900-length-9871-cov-2.106866_pt1 | contig 9871 bp, 10 predicted proteins | sample MGYA00510158_ERZ791886 | MGnify/ENA primary metagenome ERZ791886 (study PRJEB30046, sample SAMN00792063) | human gut metagenome | study: EMG produced TPA metagenomics assembly of the A metagenome-wide association study of gut microbiota in type 2... | reverse complement strand
TAGAGAATCTGCTTCAGGTTCAGAATGCGGGGATGGCCGTCCACCAGGGCCAGCATGATGGCGCCGAAATTAATCTGCATCTGGGTATGCTTGAAGAGGTTGTTCAGCATGATTTCCGGGCTTACGTCGGCACGGAGTTCAATAGCAATGCGCATGCCCGTGCGGTCTGATTCATCCCGAAGCATGGTGATGCCATCAAGCACCTTCTGCCGCTGCAGGTCTGCAATGGAAGAGATGAGTCGGGCTTTGTTCACCTGGTAAGGAAGTTCGGTTACCACGATACGATGCTTGCCCTTCTGCATATCTTCGATGGCCGTTTTGGCCCGGACGGTAATGGAACCGCGGCCGGTGCGGTAGGTATCTTCGATGCCTTTCCGGCCCAAGATAATGCCGGCTGTCGGGAAGTCAGGACCTTTGATGTATTTCATGAGTCCTTCGATGGAAATATCGGGATCGTCAATCATGGCGGAAAGGCCGTCCACCACTTCCGACAGGTTGTGGGGCGGAATATTCGTGGCCATACCTACGGCAATGCCGTAGGAGCCGTTCACCAGAAGGTTGGGGATACGGGAAGGAAGCACCACCGGTTCCTGCAGGGAACCGTCGTAGTTGGGCATGAAGTCCACAGTGTTCTTGTCAATATCCCGGAGCATTTCCAGGGTGATTTTGGACATACGCATTTCCGTATAACGCATAGCCGCCGGAGAGTCACCATCCACGGAGCCGAAGTTGCCGTGGCCGTCTACCAGGGGGTAGCGGGTAGAGAAATCCTGGGCCATGCGGACGGCCGATTCATATACCGCAAAATCGCCATGGGGATGAAATTTACCGAGTACATCGCCCACGATACGGGCCGATTTCTTGTAAGGCTTATTCGGAAGCATGCCGGCTTCACTCATGGCATAGAGAATGCGGCGGTGAACCGGTTTCAGACCATCCCGCACATCCGGCAGCGCACGGGTGACGATGACGGACATGGCATAGTCAATGTAGGAATTTTTCATCTGCCCTTCCAGAGGGGTATTGATGATTTTTCCTTCCTTCCATTCAATGGAATCCATAGGTCCTCCTTTGATGAGGCATAAAAATAAGGACTTCAGGAAGCCCTGTCAGTCCTTTGGGAACTTACTTTGCTTATGATTATTATACCATAAAATGGCTTCCAGGGCCATTTAAATGCGTTTACAGGCCCTTTTCCATTTTTATCACACGGATGGTGAAATCCGTTTAAGATGCTGGAAACCCTGTTTCAGCCATTTCAAGGAAATGAAAATTTCTCTCTTTTATTCATTCATATTTTTTTATATAATAAGGCATAGACTCTTTTTATCTGAAGGATGTGGAATCATGAAGAAATACCTGGCAGCCATTGTGATTGCCATCGTACTCCTGGCGGGCGGCGGCTTTTTCGCCTACGTCCATTTTCTCAGCGGCGGTCCCTGGCAGGGCACCTGGTGGGGCGTGCAGGACGCCGGCGTGAACTGGTCCGGCGACCATATACGGAACCTGGAAACCCTTACCTTTACAAAAAATGATGATAAAACCATTACGGTAGAGCATAAAGTGCAGCAGGGCAGCAAGGAAGTCAATGGTTCCCTGGCCGGTACAGGCACCGTAGACGGCGGCCGTCTGGTGATTACTCCCGACAAGGGCGGCAGGGAAATCGCCCTGTCCTACAATACCATGTCCAAAACCATTGAAACCCCTCTGACCAATGCAGATAAAACAGCGGTCACCCTCCAGGCCCTCACCCAGGACAACAATGATGAAATGGAGCAGATTCGGAGTGAAATCGTACAGATTTCCCAGAAACCGGAAAATAAGATCGACACCACCCTGTCCTCCTCCAAAAGCTGAATCCACAAAAAAGGCTTTGAAGAAATAGAAATCATTTCTTCAAAGCCTTTTTTATTTCCTATGGAACGTAATAATCACAAGCTCCCTAGGGCAGCTGAATCGGAAGGGGAACCAGCTGGCGTCGCCCCGGGACACGTAGCCCACATTCTTTCCATCACTGTAGAGCCCCCGGGTATAGGTGAAGGGCGTAATGATGGGCCTGCCGAAAAGGCCGAACTGGGTGCCGTGGGTATGGCCGGTCAGGGTGATGGCCGCCCCTTTCCGGAACCCTTCATCCAGGAAAGCGGAATGATGAGCCAGAAGCACCACCGGTGCCCCCGCAGGAATACCGCGGAACGTTTCATCAGTCATGGAATCCATTTCTATCTCCATAGCCCTTCCCCGGGACCAGGGATAATCGACCCCGGCTACATAGAGGGACTCCCCGTCCCTTGTAATCGCATCATGGTCATTCACCAGAAGCTTCACCGGCGTCTTTAGAAGTTCCTTTTCAATATAATCCTTCCCCCGGTAATACTCATGATTTCCCCACACATAGTAAATGCCGTCAGGGAAGGCAGGGTACTTCTCCTTCAGCGTATCGGCAGCCTCAGGCATATGACGGATATCGTCGATGAGATCTCCGGTAAAGAAAAGTACCTGTGCCCCTTCGCTCCTGGCCCGGTCAATCTCACCGGGAAGGTCGGTATACCGGAAATAGGGACCGATGTGGGTATCCGTCATCTGGGCTGCCTTGTATCCCTCAAAGGCAGGCGGAAGCCCTTCCACATAGACATCCAGATGCTCCACCTTCTCACTGGTATTGCCGTCCACGGCGCCATACAGGCCTGTCCCGGCCGCCAGAAGAAGGACACCGAGAGCCAGCCAGCGGCTTACCTTGAGCAGCCTTTGGGGCATGGAAAGAAGGGACAGGATAAACAGGCAGGGAAGGGCTATGATTTCCGCCACCATAAGCCCGCAGGCCAGATATCCCACATGGAGGGACCAAAGTCCCAGCCCCTCATAGCCTCTGGCATACCAGAGGAAATAGCCGGCTGAAAGAAAAGAAATGAGCCAGCTTCCTGCCATGTAGAAATAAAACCGTTTTCTCCTGAAAATTACGGACAGAAAAGCGCCGTTCAGAATTCCCAGCAGGGAAAAAATGGTCAAAATCATCCGTTCAAACATGGAGTCACCTCCTTTGGACCGCTTTGCGGCCCGGGTTCAAAAGGTTCAGAAGGCTCAGTGGGGAAGGTTGACGACGCCTTCGGCCCCGAAGGTTCTAAAGGTTCTAAGGTTTCACGCAGCCTGCGGCTGCAAGGGTTTTGGTGGCGGCTGCGCCGCAATTATAGCCTGCGTTACGTGCCCTCTCCCCGCCCCTGCGGTCATACTGAGCGGAGCGAAGAATCTGGGTACCTGCCGTTAGTAATGCCAACTAGTTCACCAGTCCACCAGCCCACTAGCACACTAGCCCACTAGTCCACTATTTTCTCCACGAAGGCCGCCAGCCTTGCATGGGGCCCGGCCAGGGGAATTTCCCTGTATTCTTCCGGCGAAAACCAGCGATATTCCCCTTCCGGCACTTCCCCTTCTCTGACAGGATAGGCCTTCATATGCCAGATGCGATGGGTGAATACATGTTTATATTGCCAGAAGAAATCTTCTGCTTTTCCAGAGAGAAGCTGTTCCAGCCCTTTTCTGGCTTCCCCTTCCGTTTCTCCAAGGGCCATGGGAAATTCCCACATGGAAGCCAGCATGCCCCGGGCCGGCCTTTTGTGGAGAAGTACCTTTCCCTCCCTGATCCAGATGCCGCAGGCCGCCTGTTCTTCTTTCGGCGGCTTTTTCGGCGTGCGGAAGGGCAGTTCCTTTTCTTTTCCATTCCTAAAGGCTGCGCAGTCTTCCGCCAGAGGGCAGAGACTGCAGCGGGGATTCTTCGGTATGCAGATTTCCGCGCCCAGATCCATTAAAGCTTCATTGAAATCGCCGGCTCGATCCGGCAGGGTTTCCTTCACCAGAGCTTCGATTTTCTTCCTGCCCCGGCTCTTTAAAATATCCTCTTCCACCTGGTATAGGCGGGCATAGACGCGGAGCACGTTGCCATCGATGGCGCCCTCCCGTTTCCCGTAGGCCATGGAAAGGATGGCACCGGCTGTATAGCTTCCGATTCCCGGCAGGGAAAGGATATCTTCCTTCCTGTCCGGCAGACGGCCGCCATATTGTGTTTCCATTTCCCGGGCAGCCTTATGGATATTCCGGGCGCGGCTGTAGTAGCCAAGGCCCTGCCACTGGTGGAGCACCTCGCTTTCCTTAGCCCTGGCCAGGGCGGAAATGGTAGGAAACCGCTCCATCCAGCTGTTGAAATAGGGCTTCACTGCTTCCGTCCGGGTCTGCTGCAGCATGATTTCAGAAATCCATACATGGTAGGGATTCCGGGGTTTATCTTCCCGCCAGGGAAGGTCCCTTTTGTGGCTGTCAAACCAGGCAAGGAGCCTTTCCGGCCAGTCACTCTCCCCTTTCTTTTCCTTCATCATGTCATCTCCCGGAAATCATAATCAAAAACACTTTCCCCGTCTTCTGCAAAATAAATGGTCCCCCGGATTCTCTTTCCTGAAAGAATCATGGGAAGCCATACCTTATCGGCCATCCACATGTCTTCATAGGGGAAATCTTCCACCCGGAACCAGCGGGGTTCCATTTCATCAGACAAATGGGGACTTCCTTCCCATCCCCGGGCGAAGTATACAATGCCTCCATGGGACCATTCGGGATCCGAAGGCTGATGGAAATAGAGATCTGCTGCCATAATGAGCTTCTCCGGCGCCATGACCAGGCCGCATTCTTCAAAAAGCTCACGGCAGGCGCATTGGCGCATGGTCTCGCCGGGCTCTATTTTCCCGCCAAAGCCGTTCCATTTCCCATATCCCATGCCCCGCCTTTTCCGCCCCAGGAGGATGGAGCCATCGTCTCGCACCGGATACACCAGGGATGTATCTCTCACTTTTTGATTCCCTCGTAGGTGTCAAAATACAGTTCCCTGAACATTTTCTTGCCCGATTCCGTTTTATAAAGGCGGTGGTACAGCGCTTCGTTCTGCTTCAGCGGTGCGCCGTCTTCATACTGGTTCACCAGCATATCCGCTTCTGCCAGGATCTGGGCATCGGGGCCGTCAATGCTGCCATAGGAATGATGATGGGCTACCAGCCAGCAGATACGGTCCACATCTTCCTTTTCAAATCCCAGCTCTTCCAGCATGGGACGGGCTTCATCAGGTCCCAGTTCCTGCTGGATCTGGCCATCATTCCTGCCAAACCGTCTCTCTCCCTCATGGATACCGATATCATGCACATAAGCAGCTGCTTCCAGAAGGAAAAGGGTCTTCTCATCGATCCCTTCCTCCCTGCCGATCTGGGCAGCAAAAGCGTGAACCTTCAGGAAATGGTGAATCCTCCGGGGATCCCCTTTGTCATAAGTAATCATGGCTTTGCATAAAGCGGTCAATTGATCCATAATGGTGGTCTCCTTTATTTGAACGTAATACGGGGTACGGTTAGCGTCACTTGCGCGGGGGCTTCCAGCTGTTAGCTGCTAGCTTCCAGGAAAACTGATCCGCCTGCGGCGTTATCCATCCGATATATCCGGTAATCATTTACGCCGCAAGCTGTAGAGCCTTCCTAGTTGCTAAAAGCCAGGGGCTAGAAGCTCCCGCAGGATTGGGCGCCAGCCAGTCCATACAGGCCTGCCAGGCTCCATGTTCCTATTATAACGAAACTTTTCGAAAATAAAAATACCGCAGCCAACGGGTTGCGGTACTTTTCAATCATTTCTTATTTGGAAAGCTTCTGGGCTACTGCGGAAGTGACGTCTACGCCGCCATCTACGACTGCGCCCTGTTCAAGGATAATGTCAAGGCCCTTTTCCTGGCGAACCTGCTGGATAGCTTTTCTAACATCATTCATAATTGGCTGGAAAAGAGACTGTTCCTTTTGCTGCAAATCTTTTTCCAACTCATTAGCAATCTGCTGCTTTTCCTGATCCGTCTTTCCAGCAGTGCGGCTCTTAAAACTTTCTCCCGCTTTCTGGTTAGCCGCTTTCATATCCAGTTGTGCTTTCTGCATTTTAGGATGAGCTGACATTACATAATTGAAATTCACATAACCAATTCCTGCTGCGGAAACAGAAAACATACCACCAAATGCAATCATTCCAGCAGCCACTGCTGCTACTGCCTTGTTCATTTTCATATATTCCTCCTAATACTACTAACAAGTATCGACATTATTGTTATTGGCTATGAATTTATTCTAATCTAGCATTTCTCCAATGTCAATAACTAAAATATCGAGAGTATTATGATACTTTATATATCCCTGCTTGAATCAGCCCATTAATGTAAACAAGTTTTTGTTGGTCAGAAAATTTTTCAAATTCAGGATAATACACAGAGTATACAGGATCATCCTTCATCCAATTTTCAAATTTATGAATTTGCATTTCGAGATTTTGAACAAACTTCTCCCGAACTTCCGTCAGCGTTTTAAAGTCACCCTTGAATCTAGCAACCTCAAGAGAATATTCAAATGGATTTGCATACTCATTTATCCCAGACATATTAAATGTGCAAGCATCTCTCATTCGTGCTTTAACGGAGTCTTTTACATTTCTACGTGGATCTTTATCAACTACAAAAATATCACGTCCTAATGCAAACGTTCCTTTTCCGTACTCAACCGTACCATAGTCAAATGCATACACTTTATTATCTGAGATATCCTTATCCCCTTCTTTTAGATGTACTTTTACTGTTGGGGAAATCCCTTCAGACTGAGCGCCATAAGCATTTTGATAATGCTCGGTTCTAACTCCAGTCCCTTCTAATTCGATTGTTATGATAAAAGGATCCTTATTTTCTTCCATAAATTTTTCTGCTTTTTCCGGGGCTACCATATCTTGAGGATATGGCTGAACAGACTGAACATTAAATCTCTTTCCATAGTATTCCTTAACATCATTTTCAAATTCATTTTTGGCAGCCGCCATATTGCCATCACTATTCTGCGCTTTTAATATGGAATCCTGAACATAATAGTAGATATTGACATTTCTCTTTTCTGACGTAGGTTCAGAAGCCGTAGCAGAAGTTAAAACGGTACCTGCTAAAAATATACTTGCTAGTACAGCAAAAGCTTTTTTCATATGCTTCTCCTCTATAACGCTGAACAACCACTTTCTAATCAATTCAGTTAATCACATTGTTGATATAATTTATTTTTCTTAAATGTTACCCGCTGAAATTTAATAGCAGGAAGAACCCATCATTATAATATCACCAATTACATTCAGACAGCCTTAGCCCTGACGAAGTCACAGCCCTGTCCGGAGGGCAGGGTCCCGGCCGAAGGCCGCTGCCCGTTCTTATTCCCCTTTCGCCTCGATGGCTGCTGTTTCCGCTTCTTCTGCCATGGCTTCTTTTGCTTCCTTCAGGGCCGCTTCCCGGACTTCTTCCTTCTTTTCTTTCTTCTTCGTAAAGTGGGAAATCACTTCCGGCACCATGTTCAGCACCTTATCGATAGTCCCGTTGCCGGAGGCATTCTTGATGGAGAAGAGTTCCACCCGTTCCCCTTTCATGATGAGTACCGCCGTAGGTGTCACCTTTCCGCCGCCGGCGCCGCCGGAGGTATTTCCGCCATGGGCGCCGCTGCCGAAGCCGAAGGAAATGTCCACGAAAGGAACGATGGTGGCGTCTCCCAGATAGATGGGCTCTCCTACCACCGATTCTGTGGTAATCATTTTTTTGAAATCATCAAAAATCTGTTTTCTTACTTCATCATCCATTGTCATTTCCCCCTTGTCTGAAATGCCAGAATTCTCTTGCCGGTTTGGACAGGGCAAGTTTGATCAGTATATACAGCACATACAGCGGAATGAGCCTTCCCTCACTCTTTCCTGTCAGTGTACACTCTTTATCCACATAATTCCACCGGATTTCTTCTGCCGCCTTCGGCAGGAAGGCATAAACCATACCGCAAAGGACACCAGTGGGCATGGGGTCTCCCAGCCCAAGCCCCCCTTTGAACTCCAGAGTCCGGGGAAATCCATGGGCAATCAAAAGAGAGAGACTTTCCAGAAACCGCTCTGCCAGACCATTTTCCAGGGCAAAGCAGATCTGGGAAAGATAGGAGGGCCCCTTTTTTTCTCCGGAATTTGAAATCTCCTCCTCTCGGAAGGACTTCTTTCCAGAAAAGGGAACCTCTTTCCTTTTTTCTTCTTCCCCCACCTCCAGAGGCGCTGCCTTTTCTACTGGATTTCTCTCTGCAGAAACCTCTTCGCGGCCCTTCACCCTTTCCTCTAAGGCATCCAGTGCTTCATCCAGCTCGTTCAGGGCCTTTTCAGAGTCCTCCCCTTCTGCCGATGTCTCTTCATCATGGAGGGAAAAGATCTTCCTTTTCGAAATCAGTCCTAAAAGGAGGGATATCCGGATTTCCAGTTTCCATTTTTCAAAGGAAAGGGAATAGGAAAAAGGAAGAACCAGGAGAAGGATCACCAGCAAAAGAAGGGCCAAAAGGATTTCTACAATCATCATGGCGCTCCATAGAGACGGCAGAGACCGTCAGCCGCCTCCTTGACCTCCTTCACCAGATATGACGGCGCCGTCACCTTCACCAGCGGCGCATGCTTCAGGGCCCAGGCCTTCATGGCGGATGCGGGAATGGTCACTTCCACCGTCACCAGATCCTGACGGGCCGACACCAGATGGGCCGCCTTGCCGAAATCATCTACAATGTCACTCATGAGATGCCAGTCGGCCTCAAAGGTGCATGGCACCGGGTCTCCTGTATACAGGCCGTGATAAGCGAAGAGAGAAGATAAGAGCTTTCCGCCCTGCGCCACGGTTTCCAGAGATGTCTGCAGCCGCGCCGGCTCCTCAAGCACCGTCACATCAGACATCATATCGGTCTTAAAAACAGAAATGCCTTCGCTTCCTTCCTCATTGCCCAGAAGGAAGTAGCGATCATCGGAAGCCACCAGGTGATAGGGACTCACCCGATACAGCTTGTCTTCGCCGGACACTGTGTAGCCATGGTGCTTTTTTCCGTCCGCCTCATAATGGTCATAGTAAAAGGAAACCTGTTTCTTCTGGGACAGGGCCCGGGTCAGAAGGGCCAGCACCTCTCCCGACTCTCCCGGCCGTCCCAGAGCAGGCAGGTTCTTTATATTTTCCTTTCCGTCGTCAAAAGTGCGGCTCTGGAGCCGTTTCAGCTTTTCCGACAGCTGCCGGACCTGCTGGGCAGGAAGGTGGGAGAAATAGAGAAGGTCTATCAGTACTTTCAGATCATCCTGGGACAGTACATGGTCCCAGTACCAGTCCAGAGCAAGGGGGGCTTCCTTACCGTTCACCACCCGGGTCACCTCCCGGCACACCACAGGAAGCCCCGCTTCCTTCAGGCGGCTCAGGTTCCGGCCGATGGACTTCCGGCTCACCGTCATGGCATACTTCGTTTCCATGAAATCAAGGATTTCCTGCTGGGTCAGCGGATGGTCCCGGTCCGACTCCCGAAGGAGGACCTGCGCGATCCGCATAATGGACATCTTGCTTCCTCTGTCACTCTTATCTCCTGCCATCCCAATCACCGCCCTCTGATTCTGCGAATAGCTTCATCACTGATAAGAGAAGAAATCACGGTGAGAAAGCGGATAAAAGGAGAATGGGCTATGGACTGCAGGGCGCGGTGTACCAGGAAAGCCACGGCCGTGCCGCCCAGAAGATCGCTGGGATAGTGAACCCCTGCAAAGAGCCTGGAAAAGGCCAGAATCATGGCCATGAGGGTCATCAGCCTGGACCCCTTCATGTGCATGGATAGAAGCTCCATCACCACCACCGCACCATTCATGGTATGGTTGCTGGGAAAAGACGCATTGGCCTTATGGCCTGTAAAGTTCCATATCCGGTAATCCCGAGTAAACGGCCGTTTTCTGAACCATATTTTGCCAAGGGCAAAGGAAATCAGAGACGCCACGCATACACCCAGGAACGAAA
>ERZ791886.1899-NODE-1899-length-9871-cov-2.228301_pt1 | contig 9871 bp, 7 predicted proteins | sample MGYA00510158_ERZ791886 | MGnify/ENA primary metagenome ERZ791886 (study PRJEB30046, sample SAMN00792063) | human gut metagenome | study: EMG produced TPA metagenomics assembly of the A metagenome-wide association study of gut microbiota in type 2... | reverse complement strand
CTTTATATGCGCTCCCTATAACGGAGGAACCGTCGGTACTTACTGAATTTTCCTTCCGGGCACTGTCAGAAACGGCGCTCAGACTTCCAAAAATGGTTCAGCCCGAAGCTCCGGAGTGATCTTCGCATCCGCTTTACTCACAGCAGGCTCTCACCGTCCCTGCCTCGCTCCCGCTTTCCGTGCGGCGCTACTGTCTCCATCATTGCTTTTCCTATCATAATTAGTAATCAAATCACTAACATGGACATTGTATCTTTTTTCCAGATGGTTGTCAAGGAATGTTTCGGATATGATTCACATGTTATAAAATTATCATTATTTTGCCATTCCTATGATTTTATGGTATAGTATATAAAATATGTCTGTATTTACTTTAAAAAACGGACACAGACATTCATTGCAAATATAAACAATGAAGTATACTATATAAAAGAAGGGCGTGCCCGCAGCCGTCTTTCGCAACAAAGGAGAATATTATGGAGCCAAGAAACCTTACCCTATTGACCGACCTGTATGAACTGACGATGATGCAGGGCTATTTCCGGGAGAAAGATGCCAACGAAACCGTCATTTTTGATGCGTTCTACCGCACAAACCCGGATGGAAATGCGTTTTCCATCTGCGCCGGCTTAGAGCAGGTCATTGACTATGTGAAAAATCTTCACTTCGATGATGCCGACATCGAATACTTACGCGGACTCGGCATTTTTGATGAAGATTTCCTCGAATATCTTCACAATTTCAAATTTTCGGGTAACATCTACGCAATCCCGGAAGGCACTGTTGTCTTTCCGCGTGAGCCCCTCGTCAAGGTCATCGCGCCGATCATGGAAGCACAGCTGGTTGAGACTGCCATCTTAAATATCATCAACCACCAGAGCCTGATCGCGACCAAAACATCCCGTATCGTCTTCGCCGCACGCGGGGACGGAATCATGGAGTTTGGGCTTCGCCGCGCGCAGGGTGCTGATGCCGGTACCTATGGCGCCCGCGCAGCCATGATCGCCGGCTGTATCGGCACTTCCAATGTACTGGCCGGAAAACTATTTGATGTCCCTGTTATGGGAACCCACGCACACAGCTGGATCATGAGTTTCCCGGATGAGTTGACTGCGTTCCGCGCTTATGCAAAGCTCTATCCGAGTGCCTGCATCCTGTTAGCCGATACCTATGATACCCTAGGTTCCGGTGTTCCGAACGCGATCCGTGTCTTCCAGGAGATGCGCGACGCCGGTATCCCGCTGACTTTCTACGGCATCCGCCTCGACAGCGGCGACCTTGCATATATTTCCAAGAAAGCCCGCAAGATGCTGGATGACGCCGGATTCCCGGATGCAGTCATCTCCGCCTCCAACGATCTGGATGAATACCTGATCGACAGCCTGAAGATTCAGGGCGCTGCCATCACGTCCTGGGGTGTCGGCACAAACCTCATTACCTCCAAGGACTGTCCTTCCTTCGGCGGCGTTTATAAGCTGGCTGCCATCATGGACCGTCACACAGGCAAATTTATCCCGAAGATCAAGCTTTCGGAAAATACAGAAAAGGTTACCAATCCGGGCAACAAGACCATCCAGCGAATCTATGACAAGGAGACTGGCAAGATTATCGCAGATCTGATCTGTCTCGTGGATGAAGAGTTCGATGAGAAGAATTCCCTTCTGCTCTTCGATCCGATCGAGACATGGAAAAAGACACACCTCGCGCCGGGCACCTACACTATGCGCGAACTTCTCGTTCCAATCTTCAAAAACGGCGAATGCGTTTACGAGTCTCCAAAGGTTATGGACATCCGCGAATACTGCAAGAAAGAACAGGAGACGCTGTGGGATGAGTCCCGCCGTCTGGTAAACCCGCATGAGATTCATGTGGATCTCTCCAACGAGCTGTGGCATATGAAGGCACAGCTGTTAGACAGCTATCATTATACAAGCAACTAGTAGATAAAATACGAGTAAATACCATGTTCAGGCAAGTTTATTGCTGCCGGACATGGTATTTTTTTCTTTAACGCTTCCATAAAATTTGCAAAATAAAAACGAATGTGTCTCCAAGGAAATTCCTATTACACAAAAACTGCCGCCAAATACATCCGGCTGCCAGCCCTCTTCTTTGAAAAGTCCAGCCCGCCATTGTATTTCAGCGACAGTTTTTATATGAATCGTATCTTTATTTTTTTAAATCTATATCAAATATGATATCAATTACTCATCCCAGTTATGGTAAGTAGCCTGTACGTCATCATCCTCATCCAGAAGATCCAGAATTCTCTGCATCTTTTTGATGGATTCCTCATCGGTAAGCTCTACCCAGTTCTGCGGAATCATGGTAACGTCTGCTTCCATCATCGGAACACCAGCCTTCTCCAGCGCCTCGCGGACTGCAGAGAAATCTTCCGGTGCGGTGATCACTTCGTAGCTGTCCTCCTCCTCGGAGAAATCCTCAGCTCCTGCATCCAGTGCAAGCATCATCAGCTCATCCGGATCCATCTCGCACTCTTCTTTGTCGATGATGATCTGACCTTTTTTATCAAACATGAAGGACACGCTGCCCGGAGTACCTACGTTTCCGCCGCCCTTGGTAAATGCGCTGCGGACATTCGCTGCGGTACGGTTCTTGTTGTCGGTCAGGGTATCTACGATGATAGCGACGCCATTCGGACCATATCCCTCGTATGTAAGATTCTCGTAATTGACAGAGTTTGCATCTCCGGCTGCTTTCTTGATACCACGATCGATGGTATCGTTCGGCATATTGTTCGCTTTTGCTTTTGCAATCACATCACGCAGACGGCTGTTGTTTGCCGGATCCGAACCACCTTCCTTAACAGCTACGGCAATCTCACGGCCGATAACGGTAAAGATTTTTCCCTTTGCTGCGTCGTTTCTCTCTTTTTTGTGCTTAATATTGGCGAACTTTGAATGTCCTGACATAAAATAACACTCCTCTTTCTATCTTCTTTGTTGTATCTTTTCGCTCATCAGCTTTTATATCACGCCGATTTCGGCACTAAAAAGCTGCATCTTAACTATTTTAACACCATTCTGTATGCTTGACAAGGGGTTCGCGGCTGATTTTATGTATCCAGTTCCAGACTGACCTTCAGCGCACGGTCCACTTCCTGTAAAAGCGCCCCGTCGATATGACAGATTTTCTCTTTCAGCCGCTGCTTATCGATCGTGCGGAGTTGTTCCAGTAAAATGACCGAATCCCTCACCATCGCACAGCGGCGCGTATTTAATTCCACATGCGTCGGCAGCTTGGCTTTGTTCATCTTTGATGTGATCGCCGCGCAGATCACGGTCGGGCTGTGCTTGTTGCCGATATCATTCTGGATGACCAGCACCGGGCGGACGCCGCCCTGCTCTGAGCCGATGACCGGTCTTAAATCTGCGTAATAAATATCTCCTCGTCTGATAACCACTCGATTCACACTCCGTCCAAACTATTTTAAGATATAAATAACTGCTTTGTACTTTCACAGCTCCACAGTCCGTTTATACCGTTAGTATGGACAGATTTACACCGCCTATACGCGGGTCGTCCCATAAATGCATCCGGCAGTCCAGGTTCCCGGCTTTGCCGAAGCTATCTACTTTATCTTATGAATCCTTTTTCTAAATGGTTCAAACGCCGGCTTTACTCCATAAAATCCTCATACCGATCATCATTATAATCCTTTTTCCCGACGATCTTTCCACCTCTCACGTACACGCGCGGCACACGTTTTCCAAGCACGCACGGGATCTCATAGTGGAAACCGCCACTCCATTCCGCCAGCTCTTCCATCGTGATCTCGTCGTCCCCGTCGCGTCCGACCAGCGTTACCCGCGTGTCCTCAGCAGCCTCCGGGATATCGGTCACATCGATCATGCACTGATCCATGCAGACGCGTCCCAGAATCGGTGCGCGGTGTCCATGAATCAGGACATAACCCTTTCCAGAGAGATTTCTCGGATAGCCATCGCCGTATCCGGCGCCAATCGTCGCGATCCGCATCGGACGATCCGTCACAAAGGTTCCGCCGTAGCTGATCGGCGTGCCCGGCTCCACTTCCTTAACATAGGTAATAAAGCTGCGGATCTCCATCGCCGGGTAAATCTTCATGTTTCGCTCTACCTCATCCGACGGATACAGACCGTATACCGTGATACCGGCTCTCGCCGCATCCAGTCCCATCCGCGGCAGTTCCATGATCGCCGCGCTGTTCGCACAGTGGCACATCGGAATATGAACGCCTGCATTTTCCAGACCTTCATGGAATTTCTGGTACCGCTCATACTGTAAATGGGTAAATGCCTTATCCGCCTCGTCAGCACGCGCAAAATGTGTAAACATTCCCTCGATCTCAATGCCCGGAAGCTTTGCAATCTGCTCTATCTCTTTCAGGCTATTTTCATCCGGGTGAAATCCGATTCGTCCCATGCCGGTATCGAGCGCAATATGCATTTTCGCCGTCTTTCCCATCGAAACCGCAAGTTTTGAGAGCAGCTCTGCCTTGTCTTCCTCAAAGATCGCTGGACGGATATCGTCCTCAATCAATTCCACAAAATGGCGCGGGTGCGTGCTGCCAAGCACCAGAATCGGTTTGTCAATGCCGTGGCGGCGCAGGTTCTGTCCTTCCTCCAAGGTTGCCACCGCATAGCCCCAGACAAACGGCGCGATCGTCTTCGCCACCGGGACAGCCCCGTGACCGTAACCATCCGTCTTAACCACGCCGATCATCTTCGTTTTTGCCGGAAGATTTTCGCGCATCGCCTCCATATTTTTCACAATCGCATCCAGGTCAATCCGCGCATAAATCCGGGTATATGGTTCTTCTGCCATTGTATATGCTTTTTCCATCTTTTTGTCTTCCTTTTTATTTTCAATCTATCTTTTCAAGCAGACAGTCCGCGATATCTCTTGCCAGCACGGAATGCTCTCCCTTTTTACAGGCAGCTGCCGCCCCGGCTCTTCCGTGCAGGAACACGCCGAGCGCCGCCGCCTCATCCTCTGAAAATCCCAGCGCCAGAAGCCCGGCAATCACACCTGTCAGCACATCGCCGGAACCACCCTTTGCCATCGCGGCGCAGCCGCTGTCGCCGATATACACATTGCCATCGCGCCCCGCCGTCACCGTCACGGCATCCTTGAGCACGCAGGTCACGCCTTTCTCTTCGCCATACCGCACCGCTGACTCGACCAGATCCCGTTTCAAATCCTCAATCGAGTGTCCCGTCAGACGCGCCATCTCTCCCAGATGCGGAGTAACGATCACATTTTCCGTAAAATACCCGGACAAATGCGGATGCTGCGCGACAGCATTTAATCCATCCGCATCCACAATGATCGGCACATAGGCGGAAAGCAGCACGTTCTGCACCAGACTTGCGACATGGGCTTCCTTTCCCAGTCCCGGTCCCAGTACGATCGCGCTCGCCCAGCCGCACTCCTGTTCCACCAGGCTCTTAAAACCTGCCGGATCCGTCTGTGCCTGTTCCGGATCATACGGCGTCAGGATCGCCTCCGGAAGGAGATTTTGCAGAATCGGCACATTTGCCCGGACGGTCAGGATCTTCACAAGTCCCGCGCCCATCCGGTACGCAGCCAGGGCGCTCAAATACGCTGCGCCGCACATCCCCTCCGAACCGGCTGCGATCAGGATTTTTCCATACGTTCCCTTGTTGGCGTCTGCCCGCCGTTTCGGGATCTGGTTCTGATCCTCCGGATCATAGGCAAAATAGGTATGCCCTTCATATTTTGTATACGCCGGAAACCCGATGTCGGCAATCACAATCTCGCCGCACAGCTTCCGTCCCGGATAGAACACCATTCCCAGCTTCTCATAGCCGAAAGTAACGGTCAGATCCGCCTCAACTGCCTCGCCAAGCGCCTCCCCCGTCTCTGAGCTGACGCCGGACGGAATATCAACCGCAACTACCGCCTTTGGCTCCTGCTCCCGCATAAAACGGATCGCCTCGGCAAATTCACCGCCGACCTCTCTGGAAAGACCCACACCAAAGATCGCATCCACCATGATCTCCACATGCCCCGGCACATAATTTTCAAACGCCTCCACCGAGATCCCCAGATTCCGGTCAATCGCCACCTGACAGGTCATCTCCCCCGTCCAGTGTGCCTTGTCACCGACCGTGAGCACCGTCGAAAGCGCGCCACGCAGAAAGAGAATCCTAGCCAGCGCCGCGCCGTCCGCACCGTTATTGCCCGTTCCGCAAAATACCAGAAGCCTCTGCCCTGAAAGCTTCCCATACCGTTTTTCCATCTCGTCTGCAACCGCCAGCGCCGCTCGCTCCATCAGTACCAGAGAGGGTATCCCCACTTTCCGGATTGCATATCCATCTATCTCTTTCATCTGTTTTCCTGTCACCAGACGTCTCATTTCCATTCCCCCTCTCCGACTGCGTAAGCGGATGCAAGACTGCCTGTATTCGTGATCGACACGTGAATCCGGGTGATTTTCAGGCTGTCCGCAAGTTTCTTCGCTCCCCCGTGAAGCTGCACCCACGGTTTTCCAAACTCGTCCCGGAGCACTTCTATATCCAGCAGTCCAAAGCCCCGAAAGCCTGTTCCAAACACCTTCGAGACTGCCTCTTTTACCGCAAAATCGCCGGCGAGCCGGGACGCATTTCCCCCAGCCTGCCGACGCTCTTCTTCTGTATATACACGCACCAAAAAAGCCTCTTTTTCACAGGCTTTTTTGATTCGCTCTATCTCTACCAGATCCGTACCAATTCCGACGATCATTTTATTTCTCCAGCACCAGCTGCCTCTTCCTGCTTTCTCTGCGCTTCTTCTCTCGCTTTCTGATCCTGCATACTGCATACGCGGTAAGAAAGGCGCATCAGGCTCTCCGACAGATGGACATTTTCCACCACAACGTCATCTGGAACCTGTAAATCTGTATGGGCAAAATTCCAGATCGCCTTGATTCCGGCTTTGACAAGCCGATCCGCAATCTCCGGTGCTTTCGACTTCGGAATCGTCAGCGCTGCGATCTGCACTTCATTGTCCTTGATAAACTGCTCCAAATCTTCAATACCACGGATCTCCACTCCTCGGACTACCAGACCGACCAGACGCGGATTCACATCAAACATGCCTTTGATTAAAAAACCACGCCGCTCAAAATTTGTATAATTCGCGATCGCCTGACCCAGATTTCCCGCACCGATAATAATTAGGTTATGCTGACGGTCAATTCCCAGAATCCGGGCAATCTCCGAATATAAATACTTTACATTATAACCATATCCCTGCTGACCAAATCCGCCGAAATTGTTCAGATCCTGACGAATCTGGGACGCTGTCACCTTCATGCGGATACTCAAATCATTCGATGAGATTCTCTCTACTCCCTCCTCGAGCAATTCGCCCAAGTAACGATAGTATCTGGGTAGCCTAGAAATGACCGCTTTAGATATCTCTTTCTGTTCCACGGCTTTCTTCCACCTTTCTTTCCTCTAACGTTGTCCATATGGTTTACGCAAACCTTCGGACAATCTGATAAATTTATTATAGTCATATGATAAATAATTGTCAATTTTTTTATTTTATATGAGGGATTTTACATTGTATTTCGCAAAATTTTCTGACCAGAAACAGCCATTAACCGTTCTCATTCTTGCATTGCTTCTTTATTTATATTATAATTTAAGATTGACGGTATATTTTTTAACCGAAATACATGGATACAACCACAGGAGGAATCTATGATTTTATCTTGCAGCAATATTTCAAAAGCATTCGGTACGGAGGAAATCCTCAAACACGTATCGTTTCATGTAGAAGATCACGAAAAAGCCGCCATCGTCGGCATCAACGGAGCCGGTAAATCGACTCTTTTAAAAATAATTGTCGGAAAACTCGCAGCAGACGAGGGCTCCGTGACCATCGCCAAGGGCAAAACCCTCGGTTACCTGGCACAGCACCAGGATCTGCACAGCCAGACCACCATTTATGACTCTCTTCTGGAGGTCAAACGTCCGATTCTGGAAATGGAACAGCAGATCCGCACGCTGGAACTCCAGATGAAGCACGCCGAGGGCGAAAAGCTCGAGACGATGCTCAACACTTACAGCCGCTTAAACCATGAATTTGAACTTTTAAACGGCTACGCATGGCAGAGCGAGATCACCGGTGTCTTAAAGGGACTCGGCTTTGTCGAGGAAGAATTTTCCAAACCGGTTTCCGAACTTTCAGGCGGTCAGAAAACGCGCGTCTCCCTCGGTAAGCTCCTGCTCTCCAAACCGGATATCATCCTTTTGGACGAGCCGACCAACCACCTCGACATGGAATCCATCGCGTGGCTGGAAACCTATCTGATGAACTACGCCGGGACGGTCATCATCGTCGCCCACGACCGCTATTTTCTGGACCGCGTCGTGACCAAGATTGTCGAGCTGGACAGCGGCATCGCCACCTCTTTCCAGGGCAATTACACCGCCTACAGCGAGAAAAAAGCGATCATCCGCGCCGGTGTGCTCAAGGCTTACCTAAACCAACAGCAGGAGATCCGCCATCAGGAGGAGGTTATCACCAAACTCAAATCCTTTAACCGTGAGAAATCCATCAAGCGCGCCGAGAGCCGTGAAAAAATGCTTTCCAAGATGGATCTTCTGGAAAAACCGACCGAAATCAACGACGCGATGCATATTACGCTGGAACCGTGCGTCACCAGCGGAAATGACGTTCTCTCCGTCCGTGAGCTTGCCAAGAGTTTCGACGGCATGACACTCTTCACGAATCTGAACTTTGAGGTAAAACGCGGCGAGCGCATCGCCATCATCGGCAACAATGGGACCGGCAAGACCACAATCCTCAAGATGATCAACGGTCTTCTGACCCCGGACAACGGCGAGATCCGGTTAGGTTCCAAGGTGCATATCGGTTACTACGATCAGGAACACCAGGTTCTGCACATGGACAAGACGCTCTTTGACGAGCTGCAGGACACCTACCCGGATATGAACAACACGCAGATCCGAAATGTGCTGGCGGCATTTCTCTTCACCGGCGACGATGTCTTTAAGCGCATCCGTGATCTGAGCGGCGGCGAACGCGGGCGTGTTTCCCTGGCGAAGCTGATGCTCTCGGAGGCGAACTTCCTGATCCTCGATGAGCCGACCAACCATCTGGATATCGCCTCGAAGGAGATTCTGGAAAACGCGCTGGTTCATTACACCGGAACCGTTCTCTACGTCTCCCATGACCGATATTTCATCAACAAAACTGCGACCCGGATTCTCGATCTGACGATGGGAACACTGATTAATTATATTGGAAACTACGATTATTATCTGGAAAAGAAGGAGACGCAGGAGAAAGCCTATCTGGCTTCCGCCGCACAGGCAACCAACCGCTCTGCAAAATCTTCCGGAGCCGGAAACACAGGGACTTCCAGCCATCCGACCGCTGCGGCAGGTGCAAATCCGACTGCTCTTTCTGGAAATGGCACTGGTACCTCTGCTGCTTCGTCCGCTTCTGCCGTGACCGCTGCAGTTCAGGCGGCAGCCAGCGCTTCCTCCGGCAAATTGGACTGGAAACAGCAGAAGGAAGAACAGACGCGGCTTCGTAAGAAACAGAATGAATTGAAACGCGTCGAGGAAGAAATCCACACCCTTGAAACCCGCGATCAGGAGATCGATGCGCTTCTCTGCGATGAGACTGTCTTTTCCGATGTTCCGCGTTTGATGGAACTGAATAAAGAGAAGGAAGAACTGAATGCAAAGTTAGAGGGATTGTATGAGAAGTGGGAGGAATTGGCGGAGTAGAGGTTACTGTTCACGTACCCAGTAACGGAATTTGCCGCGGCTTTGCATTTAAATACGGCAAATTCCTGCTGCCACCACGTTTTCTTACGGCACTTTCG
>ERZ791886.1886-NODE-1886-length-9925-cov-3.962817_pt1 | contig 9925 bp, 10 predicted proteins | sample MGYA00510158_ERZ791886 | MGnify/ENA primary metagenome ERZ791886 (study PRJEB30046, sample SAMN00792063) | human gut metagenome | study: EMG produced TPA metagenomics assembly of the A metagenome-wide association study of gut microbiota in type 2... | reverse complement strand
TGCAATAATATAAAAAAATTTTTATATTTAATTCAAAACTTAAGATAATTTTAATATTTATTCGTTATAATAAAGAAAAGGAGTTGATCAAAAATGAAAACACGTATGCATATTACGTTTATTTTACTGGCCATATCTTTTATCATAATTGCGTTTACTGGAATTTGTATGGATTTTAAAATTTTAATACTGCCAAAAACATTATCTAAACCATTGCATATATATTTAGGTTATTTTATGATTATACTCGTTATCATTCATTTAATTGATAATCGCAGATGGATAAAAAATATCTTTAAGTAAAGTCCTTTGACTTTACTTATTTTTTTTGCTATATTATATAGACCAGTTGTTATATTTTTATAAAAAGGAGTATAAACATGTCTACAATGTCAAAAACAGATGCTAATATTAGCGAAAATAAAAATAATATTTTAATTACACTTTTAGCTTCAATCTGCTCATTAGGTCCGCTTGCTACTGATATGTATTTGCCAGCATTACCCCAAATGACACTTGATTTTGCAACTACACCATCTATTATTCAATTAACACTTACATCTTGGCTTATTGGTCTTGCCATAGGGCAAGTCATAGCAGGACCATTAAGTGATATTTATGGCAGAACAAGACCTCTTGTTTTCGGTTTGATAATTTTTACTATCTCTTCTGTAGCTTGTATTTTTGCCCCATCTATTGAGCTTTTTATCTTTGCTCGTTTTATTGGTGGCTTTGCTGCTTCTTCCGCTTTAGTTGTCAGTCGTGCTATTGCCAGTGATATCTATAAAGGAACAATGCTCACTAAATTCTTAGCTACGGTAATGATTATTCAAGGTCTTGCTCCTATAATTGCGCCAGTGCTCGGTGGTCAATTATTGCGTTTCTTCTCCTGGATAAGTGTTTTTGTTATTTTAACTCTTGCTGGCATCGGTATTACTCTTTTATCACTATTAAAATACAAAGAAACTCTTCCTGAAGAAAAACGTTTAAAAGGCGATATTGCCCACATTGTTAAAGTATTTTTCAGTTTATGTGCTAGACCTTATTTTGCTAGCTTATGTGCTATTCAATTCTTTGTTTTCTGTTCCTTGTTCGCTTATATATCTGGCATGCCTTTCATGCTTCAAGGTATTTATAATTTCACACCACAAGATGTTTCTCTCGTTTTTGCTTTCGTCGGTATCGGTATGATGATAGCTGGTAAAATCACTAATATTTTAACAGGTCGCATACCTGACTCTAAATTATTACTTATAGGACTTTGCCAAGGTTTGATTTTTGGTATATTATTTTTAGTAGGAATTGTTTTAGATTTTTCTATATATGTATTGATTATTTTATTGCTATTAACTCAAACAGCATTACCACTCACTGCTTCCACTAGTTTCTCACTTGCTATGCAAACTCAAAAGAAAGTTGCTGGTAGTGCTTCTGCATTACTCGGATTTTTCTCCACAATCTCTGGTGGTTTCGTAGCACCTATTGTAGGTATTGGTGGTGGTACTACAGCTCTTCCTACAGCCTTAGTAATTGCTGTTGCTGAAGTTTTAGCATTGATCATCTTCTTAACTATCACTAGAAAATATGTTAAAACTATAGCTTCTAATACAAAAGGATAATTGCCTATGAAAACAAATACAAAAGATATCTTTATTGATACAGCCTCCTCTTTATTTGCTAATCAAGGATATCATGCCACAGGAATTAGTGAAATTCTCAAAAAAAGTAATGCTCCTAAAGGCTCACTTTATTATTATTTTCCCCAAGGAAAAGAACAACTTGCTCAAGAAGCTTTGCAAAAAACTGCTGAAAAAATCTCTACAGAAATTTTAGATGTATTAGCTAAAGCTTCTACACCACTTGAAGGCTTGCAACAACATCTAATATATATTGCACAAAAGATTGAAAAAGATTTATTTCAACCAAATGTTTCCATAAGTCTAATAGCTTTAGAAACTTTTTCTTCTAATGAAATAATCCGCCTAGAATGCGAACGTACTTTCCAGCAAATTCAAAATATCTATAAAAACAGCTTTTTAAAAATGGATTTGCAGGAAGAATATGCTGATTTTCTAGCTATGACTATGGTCATGCTGACAGAAGGTGCCATTACTTTATCTTTGACTAAAAAAAATACTCAACCTTTACATCAATTAGCTAATAATCTGCCTTTGCTTATAAACTTTAATAATCTTTTAGGGGAAAATTATGCTAAATAATGATGATTTTAATTTATTAAATACGCTTTTTCCTGCATGGCAACAATTAACTACTAAACAACAACAAATCATTTCTCAAAATGCTTCTTTAATTCAAGTAAAAAAAAATAATTTTGTGCATACAACTAAAGAAGGTTGTTCTGGTATTTTAATCATCAAAAAAGGACAATTGCGAGTTTATACTTTATCTGAACGAGGTAAAGATATCACTTTTTATCGCTTAAATGATGGCGATATTTCCATATTATCTGCTTCTTGCGTGATTAAAGATATTACGTTTGACATTTACATTGAAGCTTTAACTGATTGTGAGCTTATTCAAATCTTGCCTTGTGCTTTTGCCAAAGTCATGAATGAAAATATCTATCTTGAAGCCATCACTTATAAACTTGCTACTAAGCGTTTATGCACTGTAACCTGGGCTATGCAACAGATGATGTTCACCAGTTTTGATAAGCGCCTTGCTGAGTTTTTACTCAACGAAAGTAATACTACTAATTCTGATGAAATCAATATGACTCATGAACAAATAGCCAAATTAATGGGTTCAGCTCGTGAAGTAGTAACGCGTATGCTCAAATATTTTTCTACAGAAGGATATGTAGAACTCACTCGTGGAAAAGTAAAAATCATAAATAAACAAGCACTAGAAAAACTCTAGTGCTTTTATTTTTGTTTTTATGCTAAAATATTAATTATTATATATTGTCTTGGAGGTAATTTAATGAAAATAATTGTAGGTCTTGGCAATCCTGGTAATGAATATGCCAAAACCCGCCATAATGTCGGTTTTATGCTCGTTGATGCACTAGCTGAGCATCTTAATATAAATCTTTGGAAAGATAAATTCAATGCTCAAATTGCGGAAGGTCGCATTGGCACTGAAAAAATTTTACTAGTTAAACCGCAAACTTATATGAATAATAGCGGTGAAGCCGTTGGTCCTTTGATGCGTTGGTATAAAGTAACTCCAGAAAATATCATTGTAGCTCATGATGATATGGATATCCCTGCTGGTACTATTCGCATTCGCAAAAAAGGTAGTTCTGGCGGACACAATGGTATAAAATCTCTAATCGCTCATTTAGGCAGTGAAAATTTCCCACGTGTAAGACTTGGTGTTGGTAGACCTCTCCCTGGTTGGAGCGTAGTAAATCATGTTCTTGCTCCATTTCCGCAAGAAGATAAAACAGCTGTTGATGAAGCAATTAAATATCTTATCCCTGCTGTAGAATGTATCGTTAATGATTCTGTCGATATGGCTATGAATAAATACAATCCTAAAAAAGCAAAGAAAAATAAAGTAAAACAGGAGGATAAAAATAATGGCTGATATTCGTGCATTATATGCTGATGAAGATGGTAATATCCTAGATGCCCCAAAAGGTTTCCAAGCTTTAGCTAGAACTGGAACAGATATCATCGAACTTTCCCCAGATGATTTAATTCCACTTCCAGAATCTGCTGATTTAATGTTTTTACCAGACCGTTTACCACTTGCCAAATACGGTGATGAAATCATGCCTATCATGGGCAATGCCGTAGCTGCCATCTTGCCTGCTGGTTATACTCGCTTATATATGCCAGCTTTCAAAAAAGAAGATGACGCTCAAATGCTTCCACTTTATGGCTATACTGCTGTTGTTGTTTACAAAGATGAACTTTATGTAGCAGCTATGTACACTGATGAAAATGATAAATGGGACCCTGCGCATTACAATACTCGCAATTTGCATAAATTAGTTAAACGCGTTCAAAAAGATTTACCAGATAATCGCCTTGTTGAACATTTAGGTAATTGTTCTTTAACATGGCATTGTTGCACAGCTCAAAATCTATTTTATCGCCGTTGGGAAGCTGGTATTCCATCTTCTCCAGTTTGCAATGCTAATTGTTTTGGTTGTATCTCTCTTCAACCTGCTGAATGCTGTCCATCTCCACAAAGTCGCATAAAATTCCGTCCTACACCAAAGGAAATTGCTCAAATCGGTATCTATCATTTAGAAACAGCACCTGACGCTATTATCAGTTTTGGTCAAGGCTGTGAAGGTGAACCTTCTCTTGCTGTAGACAATATCGTACCTGCTATTGAAAAAATCCGCAAAAAAACAGACAAAGGTCAAATCAATATAAATACTAATGCCGGCTATACAGAAGGTATCAAACGCATTGTTGATGCTGGTCTTGATAGTATGCGTGTAAGTATTATCAGTGCTATTCCTGAAAATTACAAAGCTTATTATCGCGGTAGTTATGAACTTGATAATGTAAAAGAATCCATTCGCTACGCTCATGAACATGGCGTGCATATTTCTTTAAATATGCTTTATTTCCCTGGCTTTAATGATAGCGAAAGTGAATTTAAAGCATGGAAAGAATTTTTACATGAAAATCCTGTAAATATGATTCAAATCCGCAATTTAAATATCGACCCTGATGCTTTTGCCGAAATCATGCCACCATTTACTAAAGCTATAGGCACTAAAGAATTTATTCGCCAATTACACGAAGAATTCCCTGATATCGTCATTGGTAATTTTAGTCATTATCAAAAAGGAGAATAAATCATGGTCATCAATCCTAGAGTAGAAATGATGCCAACTGAAGAAAAAGTCGAACTCATTTTACAACGCTTTCGCAAAAATCTTCGTTGGGCATTAGAAAAATCCTCTTTCTACAAAAAGAAATACAATGGTCTTGATATTCATGCTGAAGATATAAAAACTTTATCTGATATAAGAAATCTCCCTGTAACAACTAGAGATGAACTTATTCAAGCATCTGCCTTTGATTTATTAACAGGCCCACTTAGTCAGACTTTGCGTTTCAACCGAACAATCAGCGGTTTATATCGCGGTTTTACAGCAGACGATATTGCACGCAATATCGATATCGCTATCAGACCTTTAGCTAGCAATGATATCAATAAAACATCAACTTTGATTATCTGTGGTAATTATAGCTCTCAATATTTATTGGACTTACATTATGCAGCTGAAGCATTAGGTGCTACAGTACTTCCTTGTAATAGCGTAGATGCTGCTATTGATGTTATTGGCATTTTCAATGCTACATCTTTAATCATCAGTGCTAAAAATTTAAAAACCATGATTGAACGAAATGTTGATCACTTACCGCCAAAAATCATTGTTTTAATTGATAACTTCCAAGATACAACACTTGATGAAATCGAACATCATTTCCATCATCCATTAGCTAAAGTCTATATGTCTAAGTATTTTGGCTTTGCAGGTATCATTTTCACTTGTGAACATAATCATGTTCATGTACAAGATGATTATCTCTATCCAGAAGTTGTTGATAATAAATTAGTCATTACTCCTTTAACATTTGAAGCAATGCCTATCATTCGCTTCCAGACTAAACTCACAGCTTCTATTGATTATAAACATACTTGCGAATGTGGTCGTACTTTTGCCACTATACAATTAGAAAAATAAATCTCAATATATTTAATTTAGGAAAGGGATACTTTATGAAAATCATGCATTTGTCCGACCTTCATCTCGGTAAAAATCTCAATGGTTTTTCTCTATATGAAGACCAAAGGCATATCCATAAACAAATACTTCAAATAGCAAAAGAAGAAGCTATTGACGCTGTTATGATTGCTGGTGATGTATTTGATAAATCCGTTCCTACCAATCAAGCTATACAATTATTTGATGAATTTTTAACATCTTGGGCAGAGTTACATCTGCCCGTTTTTATTATCAGCGGTAATCATGATAGTGCCCAACGTGTAGCTTTTGGAGCGAATTTATTTAAAGACAATAATATTTTTATCTCACCCATTTATGACGGCAAAATCTCTCATATCACTTTAAAAGATGAACATGGCAATATTAATTTTTATCTTTTGCCATTTATTAAACCAGCTATTGTAAGAAGTTATTTTCCTGATGAAGAAATCACTTCTTATAATCAAGCAGTAAAAATAGCTCTAAAGCAGATATCTTTAAATCCAAATGAACGCAATATTCTAATCGCTCATCAATTCGTAACAGGTGCTTACACTTGCGACTCCGAAGAAATCATCGTCGGCGGTATAGATAATATTGATGCTCAATTATTTCAAGATTTTGATTATGTAGCACTTGGTCATTTGCATACACCACAAAATGTTTTAACTGAAAAAATTCGTTATTGCGGAACTTTATTAAAATATTCTTTTTCGGAAGCTAATCAAGAAAAAACTGTTACTATCCTTGATTTTCCACAAAAAAATAAATTGACCATTTATGAAAAAAAACTTTCATTTCTTCATGATATGCGTAAATTAAAAGGCTCTTATGCAGAATTAACGCTAAAGAGCAATTATGAACAAACGAATACAGATGATTATTTATCCATAACACTCACTGATGAAGAAGATATTCCTGATGCCATTAATCGCCTGCGTTCTATCTATCCTAATATCATGCAACTGACCTATGATAACCTTCGCACCAAAACAGTCCAAAATATCGAAACTACAGATATTGCCAATTTAAAAACGCCATTAAATCTCTTTGAAGAATTATATTACAAACAAAATAATCAAAATTTAAATGATAAGCAAATAGATATTTTACAAGAATTAATCCAAGATATCTGGGAGGAAAAATAATGCGTCCTTTAAAATTAACTATATCAGCTTTCGGTGCTTATGCTGATAAATGTGAATTGGATATGAGTCTATTAGGCAATAAAGGTATCTATCTAATTAGTGGCAATACAGGTGCAGGTAAAACCACAATTTTTGATACTATTACTTTTGCCCTCTATGGTCATACTAGTGGTGGTATCCGTGAAAATGAAATGCTTCGCAGTAAATATGCCGATAAAAACATACCTACATTTGTAGAAATGACTTTTTTATACAACAATGAGTCATACACTATTCGCCGTAATCCTGAATATCTTCGCCCTGCCAAAAAGGGAAATGGCTTCGTCAAAGAAAAAGCTCAAGCCGAATTTTATCCACCCAATCAACAGCCAATAACAGGCATAAAAGAAGTGAACTCTGCCATAAATGAGTTAATCGGTCTTGATGTAAATCAATTCACACAAATAGCCATGATTGCTCAAGGAGAATTTTTAAAATTAATCCATGCTTCGACAAAAGAACGCAGTGATATTTTCCGCAAAATCTTCAATACTAAACCATATCAACAATTACAAGAAAAATTAAAAGAACGCTTCAATGCCCTCAAAAAAGATTTTCTCCTGATTGATAACAGTATTAAGCAATATATAGAAACAATCATACTTCCTGAAAATATAAATTATGACTTCAATCCCCTGATGCCTAAAGATTGCCTTGTAAATCTAGAACAAATCATTAATCAAGATAAAAATGATTTAAAACAATTAGAAAAAGATTTTACGGTTTTAGAACAAAATATCAAAGAAAATGAAAAAATTATAAATACTGCTATTAATCAACAGCAAATACAGCAAAAAATCAATGAATATCAGTCAGAATTAACAACTAAAGCAAAAATACTCCCTAGCATTCAAGAAAAATTATCCCTAGTACAAAAAGATTTTGAAATAAAATCTACTTCACTAAATGTAAATATTGCCAAATTAACAGAAGAATTACCTAAATATCAATATATATCTAAACAGCAAAATCTCTTACAAACAGCAAAAAAAGCATTGCAAAGCAAACAACAACAAATGGCAAATGATGAAGCCACTTTAGCAAAATTAACGCAAACTATAAATGATATACAAACAGATTTAAAAAATCTAACAGATGTAAATGTACAGATTGAACAAACAAATTCTGCACAAAAAGAAAATAATCAACGACTACAAAATTTAACAAAACTCTCCACACTGCTTGAAGAATATAAACAAACATCTTTAAAACACAAAGAATATAAGACAAAATGGCAACAACAACAGGCAAAACTTGCTGAATTAGAGCAAATTTATAATCAACAAAATCACTTATTTTTGGCAGAACAAGCAGGTATTTTAGCCAAAGATTTAAAACCATACACACCTTGCCCTGTTTGCGGTTCTACAAATCACCCACAATTAGCCAAAATATCTACGTTGGCACCAACTCAAGCAGAACTTGAACAATTAAAAAATAGATGCGATATTTTCTCCCAAAAATTGAATGAAATTACCCAATTAGCTAGCGAATTAAATGGTAAATTGCATAATCTCTTTACAGAAATAAAAGCACAAGCCGAAAATATTTTAGGTAACTTCACTCAAAAAACTATCTTTCATGATGTAGAAATAAAAAAATGTGAACTTCTAAACGAAAAAAATCAGCTTGATAAGCAATTAATCCAGTTAAATAAATTGAGTCAAAAACAAATAAACTTAAATGCACAATTAGAAAAAAATCTATTATTGCAAAAAAACTTAGAGCAAAAACTTCTAACATTAAATACTTCTATCGTCAAAGAAAATACAGATATTGAAATCTTAACAACTGAAATCAATACCTTAACTAAAGCTCTTTTATTCACTGATGAAAATGAAGCTAAAGAGCAACTTCAAAAATATAAACAAACACAAAATTATTTACAACAAAATCTCGCTACTGCTCAAACTGAATTTGATAAATTAAATCAATCACTTGTAGAAATCAAAGCAAAAATCGCCTCACTACAAACACAACTCACACCTCAAAATTATGATTTAAACGAATTAGAAAAAATTCAACAAGAATATTTAGCAACAAAAGAAAATTTAATGCCTCAAATACAAAAACTGCATACTCGAATTACTACTAATCACCAAATTCAACAAAAATTAATGAAAAAAATCGAACTATTAGATACTAAACAATCCTTTTATAGCAATATACAGGCACTCTACACTACAGCTACAGGTTCAGTTGCCGGCAAAGAACGCATTATGCTTGAAACTTATGTGCAAATGCACTATTTCGATCGAATTTTAATTCGAGCTAATACTCGTTTGATGATGATGACACAAGGTCAATATGAATTAGTGCGCTGTAAATCAAGTGAACAACTTCGCTCGCAAACTGGTTTAGAATTAGATGTAATCGACCACTACAACGGCACGACTCGCAGTGTAAAAACTCTATCTGGTGGCGAATCTTTCAAAGCTTCCTTATCTTTAGCTCTCGGTTTATCCGATGAAATTCAATCTTTTGCCGGTGGTATTCATTTAGATACTATGTTTATTGATGAAGGTTTTGGCTCTTTAGATAGTGAATCACTTGCTCAAGCAATCAAAGTTCTTTCTCAATTATCTCAAGGAAATAAATTAATCGGTATCATCTCTCATGTAGATGAATTAAAAGAAAAAATTGATAAACAAATTCAAATCACCAAAAATCATGAAAAAGGTAGCACGGCTAAAATCCTTATTTAACAAGGGTTTTAGCCCCTTTTTTTACAAAGCAAAAAAAACTTTAATTTTTTTCAAAAAAAGTGTTGACATTTGTTTCAAAGTTCTATATAATAATCTACGTTGTCAAGCGACAACAACGCAATACGGTTCACTAGCTCAGTTGGCAGAGCACCTGACTTTTAATCAGGGTGTCCCGAGTTCGAATCTCGGGTGGATCACCACATTCCACATTACGTGGCCCCTTGGTCAAGCGGTCTAAGACATCGCCCTTTCACGGCGAGAACATGGGTTCAAATCCCGTAGGGGTCACCATATGAAAAAGGCTTGTCGTACGACGACAAGCCTTTTTCAGT
>ERZ791886.1873-NODE-1873-length-9967-cov-2.505448_pt1 | contig 9967 bp, 7 predicted proteins | sample MGYA00510158_ERZ791886 | MGnify/ENA primary metagenome ERZ791886 (study PRJEB30046, sample SAMN00792063) | human gut metagenome | study: EMG produced TPA metagenomics assembly of the A metagenome-wide association study of gut microbiota in type 2... | reverse complement strand
AGATAGCCCGTAAATATTATAAGAAGAATCAAAACTGCTATTAATGCCACGGTGACAAAATCCATATCGTTTACAAGCTGGGCTCCTGTATAACCCCAGTTTATGCCGGTTGCGATGTAGTTGTCTCCGGCGGAACGGCTTTCAGACTGGAAACCATGCCTTTCAAGTATTTTATCAACATTGCTTTGTATGTTCATTGAGTTTGAGAACATTACGTCTAAATTGTAAGTTCCGGTCATACCATCTTTTCCGGTTGTTCCAAGCTTATCAAATATTTCATTGGCACGGCTTTCCGGTACAATAATATGATTGGCCACTATGGCCTCGTCATAGTCCCACCAGCCGGACAAGGTAAAGTCTTCGGTTGTTTCCTTGCCGTCAACATTAAAGGTCAGTGTAAACTCCTCTCCCAGTTTGGGCTCGATTCCAAGCAGGGACAATACCCTCGTATCGGTAGCGGCTTCGTTAGTTCCTTCGGCGGGAAACTGTCCCTCAATGGGCTCCAGAAACATCCATTTAGCATTGTTTGCGTCGCTGTAGCCTATTTCAACATGGCTTTTGTTAAATGGCATTTTGTCCGGCATACCGACAAAACGCCTTGTTCCATACTCCTTTATAAGAGGATCGCCTTTAAGCTCGTTATACTGCTCCTCGGTTAAATATTTAAAGGTTGCGTGGTTATAGCCTCCTGCCTGTCTGAAGTTGGACTGCTGAAAGGAGTAATTTATTGAAAAGGCTATAGTCATTATCGTTGTGAACAGGATTGCTGTGAGAGCTATGGCCAAAACCGCTATTATATTTCTCTTTTTTGCTGACTTTATCGTCTTCACGCTCAGTCGGCGTATGCATTTTCTGTTGGATACGTTCATGTTTACGCCTCCTTGTCAGCTACAATTCTGCCGTCCTCTATCCTAATAATTCGATCGGCCATCTGAGCAATTTCTTCGTTATGGGTTATCATAACAATTGTCTGCTTGAATCGTTCGCTTGTGACCTTAATAAGCCCCATGACATCTAGACTTGTCCGGCTGTCGAGATTTCCGGTGGGCTCATCGGCTAAAATTATGGCGGGCTTTGCAGCCAGTGCCCTTGCGATCGCGGCCCTTTGCTGCTGTCCGCCGGAAAGATTATTAGGCAGATTGTTCAGCTTTGTTTCAAGCCCAAGCGTTGTAACGATTTCATCTATATATTTTTCGTCCGGGGACTCACCGTCCAGCTGTACGGGAAGGACGATATTTTCGTATACATTAAGTACGGGAACCAGATTATAATTTTGAAAAACAAAGCCTATTTTTCTTCTTCTGAAAATTGTCAGTGCCTCGTCCTTCATTGTATATAACTGACTGCCGTCTACACTAACACTTCCGCTTGTGGGACGGTCAAGACCTCCAAGCATATGGAGCAGAGTGGACTTGCCGCTTCCGCTTGTACCGACTATGGCTGTAAATTCACCTTGGTTAATTTTAAGGTTAACGCCGTCGAGTGCTTTTACCATATTTTCACCGCTGCCGTAATATTTTTTTAAATCCTTGGTTTCAAGTATATACATAATCACATCTCCTTTAGGATATTTGCTTCTATACTGATATTTTAAACAACAAATCTTTCGAGAAGCTTTCTCAAATCTAACAGAATTGAAAGAATTGGTTTTAACCAGCATATCGAAGTATGACGAAAGTTGCGAACTTAAAAAATGTGCCGGCGACATCAAATGACAATTTTTTCGACTGGAGGGTGTTATATTTTAACCAACGTAACAGTGTATGCAAAGGGAGGAAAAAATATGCAGACTGATTTAGAACCAAACGGTATAAGCACAGCCTTTCCGACCAACGTCAGACAAATGGGAGCTGTCGATGACGGATTGAGAATATATATGGAGGACTATGTTCATACATACCTTTATCAATATGCGAGAAGCAGTGCGACGGGTGAGAAACTTGCTGTATTGATGGGGAAAACAATTGTCATTGACGGGCAGAAAACCGTTTTCATCAGCGGCGTTGTTCAGGCAAAGTTCACCGAAAAGCTCAAGGGAATGGAGACTATAACTAGTCAGAGCTGGAAGTACATAAGTGAGGAAATAGAAAAATATTTCGTCGATTTAACGATAGTCGGCTGGATGCATTCACGGCCGTCCTTTGGGGCTTTTGTTACATCAAGAGACGAAGCCTATCACAAGAAGGTATTTAACGGGGACAGCCAGTTGTTTTTTGTTGTGGACCCGGTAGACAGAATGGACAGGTTCTATGTGCTTAACGAGGCTGGCTCCGCGCTCAGGCCGGTAAAGGGCTATTTTGTATACTATGAAAAAAATGTGCAGATGCAGGAGTATATGCTGGCAAACAGCCTTATTCAGCCAAAGAATACCGACGAGGATATCGAAGATGAAGGAATTATTAACGAGCACTTGGACGCGGCAGGCAAAATACGCGCGGTGCTTAACAGCAAACAGGTAGAAAAGGTAAAGCGTGTCAAACACAAATATGCGGCCTTTACATGTGTAAGCGCCGTTCTTTGTATGATATGCGTATTTATGAGCCTAAGCTTGGCAAACAGCGTTTCGCGTCTTAATAAGCTGGAAACTGAGGTGGTGAGCGTGAAGCAGACTGTTCAGGAGCAAAAAGAGGAGACAAAGGCCCTCGCTGAAGACGTATCCAACTACAGCCCTGTCATTACCGTTATGGCGGCGGAAAATTCAAATAAAACTGATAATAAAGAGGAGGAGAAAAAAACTTATACAATAAAAGAGGGTGATACTTTAGCAGGTATTTGCAGACTTTTTTATGGTGATGACAGCAAGCTTGAGGAGTTAATAGCTATTAACAATATCAGTAACCCCGATGTAATCTATTATGGCAACGAGATAATACTTCCCTGAATAAAAAACAGACCGCAAATTGCGGCCTGTTTTTATTTATTTTGAAAGATGCTCCATTTTATTAAGCAAACCTTTAAATACTTCCATCGCGTCTTCAACGGGCTTTTTAGATGTCATATCAACACCGGCTCCCTTTAACAGATCAATTGAATACTCAGAGCAGCCCTTGCTGAGAAAGTCCAGGTATCTGTCCACGGCCTTCTGCCCGTCATTAATTATTGCCTTGGAAAGCGCAATTGCCGCACTGTAGCCGGTAGCATATTGATAAACATAATATGCATTATAAAAATGGGGGATTCTGGCCCATTCTATGTCTATATAATCGTCAATTACTATATCGTCTCCAAAGTATAGCCTATTAAGCTCGTGATACATTGAAGATAAATTTTCGCAGGTTAGAGGTGTGCCTGAGGCAGACATTTCATGGGCTTTCTTTTCAAATTCAGCAAACATTGTCTGACGGAATAATGTTCCTCTGAACTGCTCCATAAAATAATTTATAAGATAAAGCTGCCTTGTAGGCTTATTTTCGGTTTTAAGCAGATATTCCATTAATAAGGCCTCGTTGCAGGTTGAAGCTACTTCAGCTACAAATATTTTATGGCCGGAATAAACGAAGGGCTGTTTTTTCCAGGTGAAATAGCTGTGAAGTGCATGCCCCATCTCATGCGCAACCGTGAACATACTGTTAACGGTATCATTATGATTGAGAAGAACATAAGGATGCCCTCCAAAAGCACCCCACGAATATGCGCCGCTTCGTTTGCCTTTATTTTCATAAACGTCAATCCAGCCGCCGTCGAAGCCTTCCTGAAGAGCAGCCGTATAGTCACTTCCCATTACGGACAACGCATCCTTTACAGTTTTCTTTGCCTCATCATATGTTATTTTCCAGTCAACATCCTTAACAAGCGGTGCGTATAGGTCATACATATGAAGCTTATCAACACCAAGTAGCTTTTTGCGAAGAGCGACATATCTGTGCATAAGCGGAAGCGATTCGTGTACGGCGTCAATTAAATTTCCGTATACGTCAACGGGAATATTGTCGTCCTTAAGGGCCATTTCAAGGGCGGAGGAATATTTTCTTGCATCGGCGTAGAAAATATCCTTTTTAACTGATGCATTATATGTTGCGGCTAAAGTGTTTTTCTGTTTGAGATAGGTTTCATATAGAGAGTCAAATGCGGCTTTCCTTAAAACCCTGTCTTCGCTTTCCAAATATGAGACATAAGTCCCGTGAGAGAGGCTGTGCTCATTGCCCATACTGTCCTTGATATTTGGGAACGCCATATCTGCATCGTTAATCATTGTAAATATAGTTTGGGATGCTGATGAAATCTCGTCGGCAGAGGCAAGCAGCTTTTCCTCAGCCTCAGAAAGGGTATGTTCCCTCTGTCGGAGTACACCGTCAAGAAAGTGCTCGTAAATTTTAAGCTCAGGGCAGGCTGTATAAAATTCTTCGACTGCTTCATTTGTAAGCTCTGATATTTTTGGACCGAAAAACGAAGTCTGTGACATTATGGCAACTGCCAGAGTATCCGCCTTTCCGGACAGCTCCTGATAATTTGAATTGGTGCTGTCTTCGTGGAATTTCATATAAGCATAAACATAAAGCCTGTCTAGCTCCTCGTAAAGCTCATTATAGAAATTTAGAGCATTATACAGGTCTTTTCCGCTGTTTGTAATGGTATTTTTGAATCCTTCGATAAGAGGGGCCTTATCCAGCAGTTCTTTATAGTTTTTTTCCCATATTTCATCGTTGGCAAACAGATCCTCGGTATGCCAGGTATAGTTTTTGTCTGCTTCGTTTCTTAAAGGAATTTTATTTTCTGTCATTTAAATCACCTCGCTTGCAGTATACCACAGACGGTAAAAGGTGTATACATAGTAAATGCCCCATAATGTGTAAAACGAATTTTGTGCTTCCTAATTACGCTTATTTTTTCCCAATTACGCCGAATAAAGGGCCGGCGATAAATGAATATTTAGTGTTACAGAACAGTCGGCTGTTTTTGTATGGCGGAAGCGAAGCCTGTCGGATAAAAATGTTGCCTTGATTTGCTTTTAAGTGTATTATATATATAACGGATATATATGGTATAAAAGGAGGCTTCGGACATGAAGCAGGCAGATAAGCTAAAAATATTAATAGTATCATCGGAAGCTGCTCCGTTTGTAAAAAGCGGTGGATTGGGTGATGTTGTCGGCTCTCTGCCGAAGGCCCTTAGAGAACTTGGGGCCGACGTTAGAATAGTAATACCAAAATTTAGAAGTATTAAGAGCAATAATTATATAGATGTTGAATTTCTTGGAAGCTTTAATGTTAAATTAGGCTGGAGAACACAAAAAGCAGGAGTACTCCTTAAAAACGGCGATGTTCCTGTGTATCTTATAGAAAACGATTATTATTTTGGAAGAGAAGGTCTTTACGGGTATGACGATGATAATGAAAGATTTGCTTTTTTCTCAAAGGCAGTCTTAGACATGCTTCCGTTTGTTGACTTTATACCTGACATTGTACACTGCAATGACTGGCAGACTGGCCCGGTTCCAATGATATTAAAAGAAACGTATAAAAAGGTCTCATATTTTAAAAACATAAAAACTCTTTATACAATACACAATCTCCAGTATCAGGGGAACTTTGACCCGGCATCTCTTGAAATGCTGGACCTGCCCGGATACCTTTATGATAATGGGACTGTGGAGTTCTTTGGAAGAATGAGCTACATGAAGTCAGGGCTGATGTATGCCGATATAATAAGCACCGTAAGCGAGACCTATGCTGATGAAATCCAGACTGAGGAATATGGCTACGGCTTTGACGGTATAATGAGAGCTAAAAAAGAAAAGCTCAGGGGCATTATCAATGGAATAGATTATGTTATTAATAATCCTGAGACAGATAAAAGAATTGATGTAAATTTTGGAATTGATACCCTGGAAAAGAAAAAAGAAAACAAGACCTTCCTGCAGAGGAGGCTTGGCCTTGAAGAAAGAGACGTTCCTATGGTCTGCATGATATCAAGGCTTGCTGATCAGAAGGGGTTTGATATTCTGGCGTGCGCAATGGATGAGCTTATGAACAATGATATTCAGTTTGTAGTCCTTGGAACGGGCGAAAAACGTTACGAGGATATGTTCAGATACTATGAAAGCCGCTGGAAGGGCAGATTCTGTTCTTGTATCATGTTTGACGATACGCTGGCGCAGAAAATATATGCGTCAGGCGATATATTTCTTATGCCGTCAAGATTTGAACCGTGCGGCTTGGGACAGATGTTCAGCCTTCGCTATGGTACAGTTCCCGTGGCAAGAAGGACCGGGGGACTTGCGGACACAATCAAAAATTTCAACCCTGAAACAGGAGAAGGTAACGGCTTCCTCTTTAACACCTATGATGCCGGCGGCATAATTTGGGCTATGGGAGAGGCGCTTAAAACTTATTATGATAAGGACAATTGGGACAGACTCGTTAAAAACTGTATGCAGACCAAGCTTTCATGGACGGATTCAGCCAAGAAGTATATGTCTCTTTATAAAGAAATGCTGAATAATTAATAAATTACCCCCATATATTTTTCTGATGGAATGTGGGGGTTTTGTTTTGAAAACACTAAAAAAAGCCTGTGTATTTATAGGAATGGTTGTGGGCGCCGGATTTGCTTCCGGACGCGAAATCACCGATTATTTTCTTTTGTTCGGTGATAAGTGGAAAGCAGGAATGCTGCTGAGCGGCATGATTTTTTTAATCGTATCAACAGCCGTTACTGACATAATTAATCAAAATGGAATAAAGACCTACTCGGAATACCTTGATGTTGTAATGGGCGGAAAATCGGCTGTTTTTACTGAATGGGTATCCGGGCTGTTTTTTTTCGTAATGTTTTTTGCAATGACAGCTGCGGCAGGCTCTGCGGCAAGGGAAATATTTGGAGTAAACTATTGGCTGGGAGTAGCGGCCATATTAATTGTATGCGCTTTCATAATACTGCATGGTATGAAGGCTGTGGAAATAGTCAGTATTATCTTAGTACCCTTGCTTATTTTAGGTATTACCGCAATTGGAGTCAGGGCCGGTGATGAAACGATAGAGGTTGTTGACAAGGGCGGATCTATTGCTTTGTCAGCGTTTATATACGTTTCGTATAACACAATAACGGCAGCGTCGGTAATTGCTCAGTCTGATAGGGTTAAGAACCGATATGACGGCATTATTACGGGGATTTTATGCGGAGCAGCAATGGCGTTTATGGGTTATATTATTGGAAGAACGATTCTTTCAGCTGGCAGCGAGGTGCTGAATACAGAGATACCGTTTGCTGCCGCTTCAAAAGAGCTGGGTAATGGTTATTACCTGGCCTATGTTGCTGTATTTCTGGCCTCTGTGCTGACAACCGCCGTTTGTGACGGAATGGCGGCGATAGATTTCGCCAGAGATAAAATACATATAAGCCGTGAGAGGGCACTTATAATGCTTATAGTGCTGGCACTGCTGTTTTCGTTTATAAGCTTTTCTGATTTTGTTTCAAAGGTCTATCCTTTATTTGGAATAGCCGGAGTGCTTCAGCTCATGAACACAGTGAAATATTTTATTAAGAAAAAATGAAATATTGTATTTATGCTTTAAATAATTCGTAACGTATAGTATTATTTATACTAAAGAATTTTAGGAGAAATATATATGCACACAGAACGAAAGAATTTGAAAACACGCAGAATTATAAAGGGTAAAAGTATTGTAATCTCCGTTATTATAATAGCGGCTGCGGTAGCGGCCGTTTTGTTTGCATATAACGGAGGATTAGGAGGCAGCGGCACAGTATTGTCTTATGGAGCCGACAGTAAGGCCGCGTACCGCCCATATTCCGGAGGAGCTATACAGTATACAAAGGATGGAGCTTCCTTTTACAGTAAATCAGGAGAACAGCTTTGGAATGACGCGTATTCAATGGTAACGCCTCTCGTTGTCGAAAGAGGCGATTATACTGCGATATTTGAAACTGACGGGCGAAGCGTTAGGGTGTATAATAATGAAGGGCTCGTTTACAATGTTCAGACATCTGATACTATACTCAGCGTATCCTTAGCGGAAAACGGATATACAGGAGTAATAACCAGCGGGGACTCATATATGGTTTCAGTATACAGTGCATCGGGAAGCCTTCTTTTTCAAAGAATTGAAGCTGATTCAGGCATATATCCAATCTGCTGTGATGTTACTCCAAAAGGAAATATTGTAGCGATAAGCTATATGGATACAACAGGCGTTGAAATTAAAACAAAGATAGGTATGTTTTATGTTGATGCTGAAGAGGGGGCCGACTATACGGACAGCATGTTCTCTGCGATTGAAAAGGAAAACGAAATAATATTTAAGATGTTCTTTTTATCTGATAATGAGCTTGCCGCAATAGGGGACAGACATATTTTAACTATATCCTCGTCAGGGGTTGAGGAGTCCTCTTTAGAAATTACCAATGAAATTACAGGAATTGGGTTATGCGGAAAGAAAATAGCGATAGCCTATGGTGATGAACTTCCTGACAAAGAGGGACAGCCTGCCGGCACAGTTATATTTATTTCATCGGGCGGAAAAATGTCTGCTGGTGATTCAATAGGAAGAGAGGCCGACTATTTTTCATCTTCAAAGAGTGGGGTAGTATTGGGCGCTGGCTCTGTTTATTTTGGAATAGGTTCCGGCGGAAGCCTCCAATGGACCTTGAATACGTCGGGAAATGTTACCGGAATATATCCCACATCAAGCGTTAATAAATGTATTTATGCCACAAGAACATGGTCAGTTGAAGCTGACATGAGAAATTTTGATACAGCATCATATGACTCGTCTATCGTTAAGACCATAGCGGTAAATGAAAATACAGAAAATAACGATACGCAAAATCAAGATTCTCAGAATGAAACAAATGCAGGAGATACAGGAAGTACTGAAGAAAATCAGGAAGGACAAAATACACAGGGACAGCCTGAGCAGCAAAAGGAAGCTGCTGAGCCCTGATAACGAGGTGTTTTAATGAATTCTGATATAGCTATGCAATTTACATATTTGGATGTGGCAGTTCTGCTTACTATAGCTGTTTTTGCTGTTGTAAATGCAAGAAAAGGGCTTGCTGGTGCACTGCTTAAATTTATGCCTACGCTGCTGGGTGTTCTTCTTTCGTGGAAAATGAGCGGAGCTGTTATAAAATATGTAAGAGGCACATTTATTTTTCCGTTTGTTATGTCGAAAATAAATGGTGGTTTGAATTTGGAAAATATACTTCCAAATATGACTCTTAACGCTCAAAATAGTATAATATCAGGAATGCAGATGCCGGACTTTATAAAAAATGCATTGGTAAATAATAATAACTCGGTTGTATATAATATATTTGATGCACAGTCTCTTCAGGACTATATTGCTGGATTTTTGACAAACGTATTAGTAAGCGTTGCTGTTGTCATTTTGCTGTACCTTGCTGGCCTTATAGCAGGTAAAATAATTTTAAAAACTCTTGATATAGTGAATGATATACCGGTTCTTGGCACGTTCAGCAGAGCAGGCGGATTTATTGTTGGGCTGCTTAAGGGTGTATGTATAGTTTGGATTGCAGGAATTATTGTTACATTCTTCTGCTATAAACCATGGGCTCAGGAATTTATAGCTACTCTTGAGAACTCTTTTGCGGCTGGCTGGTTTTATAGAAATAACATACTTTTATACGTTGTGTTGCAGATTATTGCGTAATAATAGAGGAAGTTTGATAAAAGCTAACAAAATCTTAAAATGTTATTGACAATAATACTTGTATTATGATAATATAGCTAGGCGACTGAATAAATGATTGACAAAAAATTAATAATATGTAAGACAAACGGGGGTTTAGCTCAGTTGGGAGAGCACCTGCCTTGCAAGCAGGGGGTCGCGAGTTCGAATCTCGCAATCTCCATTAGGCCAGCGAAAGCAAGTATAGTAGACGCTGGTACTAAAAGCACCTTGAAAACTAAACATGGACGAAAAAAGAGTCAAAAAGATAAAACACATCGAGCAAAAAAGAGTCTTAGATAAAGCTAAGACAAAGA
>ERZ791886.1869-NODE-1869-length-9996-cov-2.020622_pt1 | contig 9996 bp, 10 predicted proteins | sample MGYA00510158_ERZ791886 | MGnify/ENA primary metagenome ERZ791886 (study PRJEB30046, sample SAMN00792063) | human gut metagenome | study: EMG produced TPA metagenomics assembly of the A metagenome-wide association study of gut microbiota in type 2... | reverse complement strand
AACAGGAAGTGGAAAAAGTCTGCACCGCCTGCGGTCAGACCGGCGGCGGCAACTACCCTGATTGTGGCGCGGTGATGGGCGACGCAACATACCAGGAAACATTCGATGAAGAGTATCAGGTTGAAGTTCAGGAAGATGATCCGGAGGAAATGGAAGGCGCTGAACATCCACACAAGGAGAACACTGGCGGCAATCAGCATCACGATAGCGATAATGAAACTGGCGAGACGGCAGATCACTCAATTAAGGTGAACGGTCATCAAGAAATCACATCCACCAGCAGGACGTGTGACCATCTAATGATCGACCTTGAAACCATGGGAAAAAATCCTGATGCCCCGATCATCTCAATAGGTGCAATATTTTTCGATCCGCAAACCGGAGATATGGGACCGGAATTTAGTAAGACTATCGATCTGGAAACTGCTGGCGGGGTCATTGATCGGGACACCATTAAATGGTGGCTTAAGCAATCACGCGAAGCGCAATCTGCCATTATGACCGATGAAATCCCGTTAGATGATGCACTGTTACAATTGCGGGAATTTATCGACGAAAACTCCGGTGAATTTTTTGTTCAGGTCTGGGGAAATGGAGCCAACTTCGACAACACGATTTTGCGCCGTTCATACGAACGGCAGGGGATCCCCTGCCCGTGGCGTTACTACAACGATCGCGATGTACGCACAATCGTTGAGCTGGGGAAAGCCATAGACTTCGATGCCAGAACGGCTATTCCATTCGAAGGTGAGCGCCATAATGCACTTGATGACGCCCGTTACCAGGCAAAATACGTTTCAGCTATCTGGCAAAAACTGATCCCAAATCAGGCTGATTTTTAATGTTCAACCCCGGTCGTTGCCCACCAGCTATAGTGGCGGCGACCATGATTAGCGAACGACGCTCATGGCAAGACTTATTCTGCTCACTGAGTGGGCAAAAGAGGAATTCAGTGAACCGGTCCCTACTCCGAGTACGTTAAGTAAATACGCTAAAGCCGGAATGATATTTCCTCTCCCCAAAAAAGTTGGAAGACGCTGGCGAGTGGATCCGCAAGCTCGCTTTGTCGGAATGGTAAACAAGCCGGAGGTGATCGCCACAGATCACCCTGCTTTGAAGAGGATACTGGAAGATGGCGCGCCCGCGAAAATATAAAACCGATGTTCCGGGATTATCTCCGTATTTTGACAAAAGAAATAACAAAGTTTACTGGCGTTACAGGCATCCCATAACAGGCAAAAATCACGGTCTCGGCAGTATTGACCAGAAACTGGCAGAAACTATTGCAGCAGAAGCGAACAGCCGTCTTGCCCGGCAGCAAATGGAACAAATGCTCAGTCTGCAGGAGAAAATTATTAGTGATACCGGCGGTTCATCAACCGTTACCATTTTTCTGAATAATTACAGAAAAATTCAACAGGAAAGATATGAAAACGGCGAGATCAAACTCAACACGCTGAAACAGAAAGCGGCCCCTCTCAGGGTATTTGATGAACGTTTTGGCACCAGACCGTTAGATGCCATAACCGTAAAAGATGTGGTATCAGTACTGGAAGAGTACAAGGCCAGAGGACATAACAGAATGGGACAAATTTTCAGGAAAGTACTGATCGATGTTTTCCGGGAAGCTCAGCAAACGGGCGATGTCCCGCCAGGCTTTAACCCTGCAGAATCGGCAAAAAAACCGCAGGTGCGGATATCAAGACAGCGACTGACTTTTGATGAGTGGATGATGATTTATAACGCAGCGGAAAAGAATGGTTACTTTTTACAGCGCGGTATGCTGCTGGCACTGATGACAGGCCAGCGCCTTTCAGATATTTGCAAAATGCAATTTTCGGATATCCGGGATGGTTATCTTCATGTCGAACAGCAAAAAACAGGAACCCGGATTGCCATCCCTCTGGCTCTGCGTTGCGATAAATTAAATCTCACCCTGGATGATGTAGTGTCATCCTGCCGCGATTGCGTTCTTAGTCCGTGGCTATTGCACCACCATCACGCGAAAGGGACAGCTAAGCGCGGCGGGATGGTTAAGCCAGCAACATTAACCGTTGCATTTAAAAAAGCCCGGGATTCTGTGGATTACAACTGGCGTGCTAATGGCACCCCACCCTCTTTCCATGAGCAGAGATCTTTATCAGAGCGATTGTTCAGAGAGCAGGGGGTTGATACCAAAATTTTGCTAGGCCATTCGAATCAAAAAATGACCGATATTTACAACGATGTACGCGGTAAGGAGTGGAAAAAACTGGTCATTTGATGACCAGTTTTGCAGAAGAGTTTTGCAGAGGTTTTGCAGAGAAAATTAAAAACGATATCCTGCCGAGAACATAAACACCCACGGGTCAAGGCGTACATTGTCGCTATAACTGCCTTTAGACCATCAGATTTATACTTCGCGGTGGTATCGATATCCATGTACCACACTGACATGTTAACCAACCAGTCACGGTTAATCAGATAATCAACCCCCACCTGCCCGGCAGCTCCCCAGGAATCTTTCAGACTGAGATCGGAAAGCCCTGCCTCTTTGCCATGATCGTTAAATCCATTATCAAAGAAGGTGGTGTAGTTAATACCTGCCCCAACGTAAGGACGGAATTTGCTGCTGGCATCACCAAAATACCACTGCGCCATCAGTGTTGGTGGCAGATGATGAACGGTTGCAATATCGCCGGTCGCCCGGGTGCCGATTTTATGGCGGAACGGCGTCGCTGCCAGTAATTCCACACCAATGTTGTCGGTCGCCATATAAGTAAACGTAAGGCCCAGTTGCGTGTTATTGGTCACGCTGAATCCACCCAGACTTCCTAACGTACCACCAGCACCTTCTGTTGGACGTACGGTTGCAGAACCTGCACGCATAAAAAATTCGCCTGCTTCATGCGCAAAGGCACTGCCAGAGAGAAGAGTTGTTACTGCCAAAGCCGCCACTGTTAACTTTTTCATATCCGCTCCGTCGTTATGGTTATAAAAACGTGACGAATATACCTACATTGGAGTAACAAATGATCCTACATAGATCACATTACATATGATAATTCACCCTTTATTGATCTGGATTAATTTAGAAGTTGCATTGAGAATCCTGGTTAATGTGATTTAAATCAATTTTTAAATATTTTCGCTACGCAAATATTAACTCGGTCGCCACTTGCCGCGATTTGCCCATGCCTGAAGGCCAGCAATTACCTCCGCTTTACAAAGATATGCTTTTCCATACAAGACCTGATGCTGCCACCCGAGGCTTAACCAGGGTACAATTGCCCGCTAATTAACACCTGCATAAAACTCAAGGAGAGTGCATGTCTATCACGGCGCAGTCCGTATACCGTGACACCGGAAATTTCTTCCGTAATCAATTTATGACCATTCTGTTGGTATCGTTGCTATGTGCGTTTATCACAGTGGTGTTAGGGCATGTTTTCTCACCCAGTGATGCACAGCTTGCGCAGCTCAATGACGGCGTGCCCGTTAGCGGCAGTAGTGGGTTGTTCGACCTGGTTCAGAATATGTCACCGGAACAGCAACAAATTTTGCTGCAGGCTTCAGCGGCGTCCACTTTTTCAGGATTAATCGGTAACGCCATTCTCGCCGGAGGCGTAATATTAATTATCCAGCTGGTGTCTGCGGGTCAGAGAGTCAGTGCGCTGCGAGCTATTGGTGCCAGTGCGCCGATATTGCCAAAGTTATTTATTCTGATTTTTCTGACTACCCTTTTAGTACAGATTGGCATCATGCTGGTGGTCGTTCCGGGAATTATCATGGCCATTTTACTGGCCCTGGCACCGGTGATGTTGGTACAGGACAAAATGGGCGTTTTTGCCTCGATGCGTAGCAGTATGCGGCTGACTTGGGCGAATATGCGTCTGGTGGCACCCGCAGTACTGAGCTGGTTGCTGGCAAAAACACTGTTGCTGCTTTTTGCCTCTTCTTTTGCCGCATTAACCCCGGAAATTGGTGCCGTACTGGCGAACACCTTGAGCAACCTGATTTCAGCCATATTGCTCATCTATCTGTTCCGCCTGTATATGTTGATTCGCCAATAACCTTAAGCATTTGATTACGGAATCGTAAAATGAAGCAGTTTCTTGATTTTTTACCGCTGGTTGTCTTTTTCGCGTTTTACAAGATTTATGACATCTATGCGGCTACTGCGGCGCTGATCGTCGCCACGGCGATTGTGCTTATCTATAGCTGGGTTCGCTTTCGTAAGGTTGAGAAGATGGCCCTGATCACTTTTGTTCTGGTGGTCGTCTTCGGTGGCTTGACGCTGTTCTTCCACAATGATGAGTTTATTAAATGGAAGGTTACAGTCATTTATGCTCTATTTGCGGGAGCCCTGTTAGTCAGCCAATGGGTGATGAAAAAGCCGCTAATTCAGCGGATGCTGGGTAAAGAACTCACGCTGCCGCAACCGGTATGGTCGAAGCTGAATCTGGCCTGGGCTGTTTTCTTTATCCTTTGCGGTCTGGCAAACATCTACATCGCATTCTGGCTGCCGCAAAATATTTGGGTCAACTTTAAAGTCTTTGGCCTGACCGCCCTTACCTTAATCTTCACATTGTTAAGCGGTATCTATATCTACCGCCACATGCCGCAGGAAGATAAATCCTAACCAGACTGCCAGTCCTTCGGGGCTGGCGCTGTATCTCCTCTGTTCTCCTCAGGAAAATCATAGTAGCATCGCGCCTGTGATTTTCCTTTTAAGTCGGTTTTACCATGTCTACAACACATAACGTCCCTCAGGGCGATCTTGTTTTACGTACTTTAGCCATGCCCGCCGATACCAATGCCAATGGTGACATCTTTGGTGGTTGGTTAATGTCACAAATGGATATTGGCGGCGCTATTCTGGCAAAAGAAATTGCCCACGGTCGCGTAGTGACTGTGCGGGTTGAAGGAATGACTTTCTTACGGCCGGTTGCGGTCGGCGATGTGGTGTGCTGCTATGCACGCTGTGTCCAGAAAGGGACGACATCGGTCAGCATTAATATTGAAGTGTGGGTGAAAAAAGTAGCGTCTGAACCAATTGGGCAACGCTATAAAGCGACAGAAGCATTATTTAAGTATGTCGCGGTTGATCCTGAAGGAAAACCTCGCGCCTTACCTGTTGAGTAATAGTCAAAAGCCTCCGGTCGGAGGCTTTTGACTTTCTGCTTACTGAATTTCGGTGGTGCCGTTAATTTTAAACAGGATATTCACCACAATCCCACTGCCTGGCTTACCCGGCTCATAACGCCATCTGCGCATCGCATTTTTCACCTCACGCTCAAACATGTTCGCAGGCTTGGCTGAGAGGATTTGTACGTTATCCACGCGACCATCCGGCGTAACGTCAAATTTAACTTTAACCTGCCCTTCAATGCGCAATGCCTGTGCTCGTGCCGGATACTGCGGCTGATTACGGCTTAATGCGCGTGGTCCTGAAGCCACACTGGTAACCGGCTTGCTGGTTGCAGCCGTTGCTGTACTTGATGTCAGGCGTGCCGGTGCCGTATTTTCAAACGGTGATGCCGGACGCGACTCTACGGGTTTGACATCGCGTTTTGGCTGCTCCTGTACCTTTTTCACCGGCTTCGGTTTTGGCTTAGGTTTCGGCTTCGGCTTTTCAATGACCACCGGTGCTTCTTTTGGCGGTTCGGGGATCGGCTCAGGTTCCGGTTCTGGCTCTACCACCGGCTCCGGTGGCGGCTGAACGGCTTGTGGCGGTTCGAGATCAGCAGGCGTAACCATCGTGACAGAAATCGGCTGCGCAGGCGCAGGTAGTTCAATAACCTGATGTACCGAGGTATAGAGCAGACCCGCCACAACAGCACCATGAATGCAGACCGAAAGTAACGTCGGCCAGGGGAAGCGGCGAGGTAAATCAAGGGTCATTGAAGTCATAATCATTTCAGTAGAAAAACCAGGTCTCGATTTTAAATGCAAATAGCAATCATATTCAATAAGGCAAGACGATCAGGATCAGTGAAAATGTCATTTTTGGCGTAATTACCCTTACTTTATGCATGGCCTTAACAAAGACATCATCTTTCCGTTGCAGATCTTCGCCCTTTCAAATAACGTACTTTACAACTTTCCCGAACAAGGAGTTGTGCCCGTGTTGTATGTTATTTACGCTCAAGACAAAGCTGATAGCCTCGAAAAACGCCTTTCCGTTCGTCCGGCACATTTAGCACGTTTACAGTTACTGCATGATGAAGGTCGTTTGTTGACAGCTGGTCCAATGCCAGCGGTAGACAGTAACGATCCAGGGGCTGCGGGATTTACTGGCTCAACCGTTATTGCTGAATTTGAATCGCTGGAAGCAGCTCAGGCCTGGGCCGATGCTGACCCGTACGTAGCGGCAGGAGTCTATGAACACGTTTCAGTGAAACCATTTAAGAAAGTGTTCTGAATAGAGATTCAATATTTAAGGGCACGGTTTTTGCAACCGTGTTCTTGTTTGGCCTTTCCTTATAGCCGGTCAGTGCATTCACCACCACAAGCAGATAATAACTTTATCTGTATTTCTTTATATGATGTGAGCATATTCAGGAAAAATGACCTTTCCTGAGGTACAGTTGCTCGCTCAAATCCTTTGATTACTGCGGATAAAGTCATCTACTATTGTTTAACACATTCACGCGCTGCATGTATGTTCAGAAAATGTGCACGCTAAGATAATTAAACAAAATTGTGGTTACAGAGGTATCAGTGAGTCACTGGGCTACATTCAAACAAACAGCAACAAATTTATGGGTGACCCTTCGGCACGACATTCTCGCGCTGGCCGTCTTTTTAAATGGATTGCTTATTTTTAAAACAATCTATGGTATGTCGGTCAATTTGCTTGATATTTTCCATATCAAAGCATTTTCAGAGTTGGATCTCTCCTTGCTGGCAAACGCCCCACTCTTTATGCTCGGCGTCTTTCTTGTCCTGAACTCCATTGGCTTACTGTTCCGGGCAAAGCTCGCATGGGCAATCAGTATCATTTTGTTGTTGATAGCGCTAATTTACACCCTGCATTTTTATCCCTGGCTGAAATTTAGTATTGGATTTTGCATTTTTACGCTGGTGTTTTTGCTGATACTGCGCAAAGACTTCTCCCACAGTAGCGCCGCAGCCGGGACAATTTTTGCATTTATTAGTTTCACGACATTACTGTTTTACTCAACCTACGGTGCGCTTTATTTAAGCGAAGGTTTTAATCCGCGAATAGAAAGTTTGATGACCGCGTTCTATTTTTCGATAGAAACCATGTCAACCGTCGGCTATGGCGATATTGTCCCTGTTTCTGAATCAGCACGATTGTTCACTATTTCGGTCATTATTTCCGGCATTACCGTTTTTGCCACATCTATGACCTCAATTTTTGGTCCGCTTATCCGCGGGGGATTCAACAAACTTGTAAAAGGAAACAATCATACAATGCATCGTAAAGATCATTTTATTGTTTGCGGACATTCGATTCTCGCCATCAATACGATCCTGCAACTGAATCAACGCGGACAAAACGTAACGGTTATCAGCAACTTGCCTGAAGATGATATCAAGCAACTTGAGCAACGCTTAGGCGATAATGCTGATGTTATCCCCGGTGACAGTAATGACAGTTCTGTATTAAAGAAAGCGGGAATCGATCGTTGCCGGGCCATTCTGGCGCTGAGTGATAACGATGCAGATAACGCGTTTGTTGTACTCTCGGCAAAAGATATGAGCAGTGATGTCAAAACAGTTCTCGCCGTCAGTGATAGCAAAAACCTGAATAAGATTAAGATGGTACATCCGGATATCATTCTCTCACCGCAACTGTTTGGCAGCGAAATTCTGGCGCGAGTTTTAAATGGTGAAGAGATTAATAATGATATGCTCGTTTCAATGTTGTTGAACTCAGGTCATGGTATTTTCAGCGATAACGATGAACTAGAAACGAAAGCTGACAGTAAAGAATCGGCGCAAAAATAGAGTTTAAAGACGGAAGAGTAAACTTATTGGGCACCGCAATGGTGCCCAGTACATTTAGATATTGTAGATCGCAAACAATAACGAGTTACGCTGTTTGTTTAGAATGCACTTCCTGATGCTGTGGATACGCATATTTCGGCGCGATTGCCCCTCAAGCCAACGCGATTTACGTCGGCTAGCCTGACGCTGCATGCGCCAGCGCCCCACTTCCGTTCTACTCCGCTTCATGTTAACTACTCTATGCAATAACAGAATGGTCATTATACCTCCACCCCCGACGCTGACCAGTGCTTTTCCCGCGTTTTTATTTGCCAGATGAATCCATATGCGTAAACTCATAACAATGCGCTTTCAAAAGGATTTCTAATCTATGACAACCGTTTATACGTTGGTGAGTTGGTTGGCCATTCTGGGATACTGGTTGCTCATTGCAGGCGTAACTTTACGCATTCTAATGAAACGACGCGCAGTTCCCTCCGCGATGGCCTGGCTGTTGATTATTTACATTCTGCCGTTAGTCGGAATTATTGCCTATCTTGCCGTTGGCGAGCTCCATTTAGGCAAACGCCGCGCTGAGCGCGCCAGAGCGATGTGGCCTTCCACCGCAAAATGGCTTAACGACCTTAAAGCCTGTAAGCATATCTTCGCCGAAGAAAATAGCAGTGTCGCTGCGCCATTATTCAAGCTTTGCGAGCGTCGTCAGGGGATCGCTGGGGTCAAAGGGAATCAGCTACAACTGATGACCGAGTCAGATGATGTGATGCAGGCGTTAATCCGCGACATCCAGCTCGCGCGCCATAATATTGAGATGGTGTTTTATATCTGGCAGCCCGGCGGCATGGCGGACCAGGTGGCTGAATCATTAATGGCCGCTGCGCGACGCGGCATTCATTGCCGATTGATGCTCGACTCCGCCGGGAGTGTGGCTTTTTTCCGCAGCCCGTGGCCCGAGCTAATGCGTAATGCCGGTATTGAAGTGGTCGAAGCCTTAAAGGTCAATCTGATGCGTGTGTTTTTACGCCGTATGGACCTGCGCCAACATCGCAAGATGATCATGATCGATAATTACATCGCGTACACCGGCAGCATGAATATGGTCGATCCTCGCTACTTCAAACAAGATGCGGGCGTAGGGCAATGGATTGATCTGATGGCGCGTATGGAAGGCCCTATCGCCACCGCGATGGGGATTATTTATTCCTGCGACTGGGAGATTGAAACCGGAAAACGTATTCTGCCACCACCACCAGATGTCAATATTATGCCGTTTGAACAGGCCAGCGGTCACACCATTCACACAATTGCTTCTGGCCCCGGCTTTCCGGAAGATCTCATTCACCAGGCATTATTGACTGCGGCTTATTCGGCGCGTGAATATTTGATCATGACCACGCCCTACTTTGTGCCAAGCGATGATTTACTTCATGCGATTTGCACGGCGGCGCAGCGCGGGGTGGATGTCAGTATTATCCTTCCGCGAAAAAATGACTCGATGCTGGTCGGCTGGGCCAGTCGCGCATTCTTTACGGAACTGCTGGCTGCTGGGGTTAAAATTTATCAGTTTGAAGGCGGGTTACTGCATACCAAGAGCGTGCTGGTCGATGGCGAACTAAGTCTGGTTGGCACAGTTAACCTTGATATGCGTAGTCTGTGGCTAAATTTCGAGATTACCCTGGCAATCGACGATAAAGGTTTTGGTGCTGACCTCGCCGCCGTTCAGGACGATTATATTTCGCGTTCACGTCTGCTCGATGCCCGTTTATGGCTAAAACGTCCATTATGGCAACGTGTCGCCGAGCGACTGTTTTACTTCTTCAGCCCGTTGCTGTAAAACGTCGCCAACAGAGGTTAAACAGGTAGTAACTATGGATATGGATCTAAACAATCGCCTGACTGAAGATGAAACGCTTGAACAGGCCTACGATATTTTTCTCGAACTGGCTGCCGACAATCTCGATCCAGCTGATGTTCTGCTGTTCAATCTTCAGTTTGAAGAGCGCGGCGGCGCGGAGTTATTCGATCCGGCGGAAGACTGGCAGG
>ERZ791886.1857-NODE-1857-length-10039-cov-2.041767_pt1 | contig 10039 bp, 10 predicted proteins | sample MGYA00510158_ERZ791886 | MGnify/ENA primary metagenome ERZ791886 (study PRJEB30046, sample SAMN00792063) | human gut metagenome | study: EMG produced TPA metagenomics assembly of the A metagenome-wide association study of gut microbiota in type 2... | reverse complement strand
GGGCGGCGACTTTCGGCATCTGATCCGACATAAACTTCTGACCGCCAAACCCCGGCTCCACCGTCATTACCAGGATCAGTTCCACCTGCTCCAGATAGGGGAGCGCCGCCTCTGCCGGGGTTTTGGGCTTGAGCACCACGCCGGCCCGTTTGCCCCGGGCGTGAATCCGGTCGATGGCGGACTGGATCTTCTCTGGCGTGTCCGACTCCACGTGGACCGTCACCAAATCGGCGCCGGCGTCGCAGAAGGCCTCTACATACCGCACCGGCTCCACGATCATCAGGTGGACATCCAGCGCCATATCCGTCACGCGGCGGATAGACTGGACAACAGGGATGCCGATGGAGATGTTGGGGACAAACATGCCGTCCATCACGTCCACATGCAGATAGTCGGCGGAGGCCACGCGGCGGATATCCCGCTCCAAATTTGCAAAATCCGCGGAGAGAATGGATGGGGCGATCTTAATCATGGAAAGGACCTCTTTTCTCTTGGTTGGGTGACAATTCCGGCGGGACGGGCCGGAAGGTGCCGGTGACGGCGGGAGGAAAGGGCGCATAGGATGTTGCAAGCGGCCAGGATGCCCCCGAAGCTTCGCGCAGCGTCCGCCCCCGGGTGTGGCACCGCCGCTTTGTTTGATATAGGGAGCCGGTGGGTTTGCCGCCGGCTCCCCTCTCTTATATAGCGTCTTTAGTGTATCAAACTCTGGAGGTAAAAGCAACCGCGCGGCAGAATTTTTCTTCTGTTGCATAAGCTACTTTACATCTTAGAATATCGTGATAATCTAATATCATGGACAATGAAGGGTGTGAAATCCATGGAAACATACATAGACTATGCAGAGGAGGCCATGTTGCTTAAGGCCTTGGCCCATCCCATCCGGCTGCAGATCGTTCACGGACTGCTGACAGAGGGGTGCCACAACGTTCGCTGCATTGAAAACAGAACCGGCGTAAGCCAATCCTGCACGTCTCAGCACCTGCAGCGGCTGCGCTCTGCGGGGATTGTGGAGGCCGAGCGGGTGGGCAATGAGGTCTATTATCGGGTGTCCTCCCAGCGGATGGCCCGGCTGATGGCAGCCTTGACAGGAGAGGAGGCAGCAGTCTATGTCCTATGATGTGTTGGTGATTGGCGGCGGTCCTGCCGGGATGTCTGCGGCGCTGAATGCGCGCGCACGGGGCAAGCGGGTGCTGGTGGTGTCCAACCCGCTGGAGGAAAATCCCCTGTGGCGGTCCAAGCTGGTGGATAATCACCTGGGAATGCCCCGGATATCTGGGGCTGAAATGCTGACAAGTTTCCGCCGCCACGCTGAGGCTGCCGGTGCGGAGTTCCGGACCGGCAAGGTCCTCAGCACCGTCCGGATGGGGGACGACTGGTATGTCAGCATCGGCAGCGACATGGAGCACGCCGGGGCCCTGGTCCTGGCGGCAGGGGTGGCCCGTGGGCGGAAATTTTCCGGCGAAGCAGAATTCCTGGGCCGGGGCGTCAGCTACTGCGCCACCTGCGATGGGATGCTCTACCGGGGAAAGAGCGTAGCGGTGCTGGGATACAGCGACACCGCCCGGCAGGAGGCGGAATTTCTGACCGGCATCGGCTGCTCCGTCACCTATTTTGACCATCCGCGAACCTGTGCGATCACAGGCGGGGATCGGGTCTCGGCCGTCACCTGCGATGGCGAAACCGTGACGGCGGAAGGCGTGTTCCTCCTGCGGCCCACCATGGCGCCTACAGACCTCTTTCAGGGGCTGGAGTTGGAGGGGGACTATGTGCGCACGGACCGGCGCATGGCCACGAACCTGCCGGGTGTCTTTGCGGCGGGAGACTGTACGGGCGGAGCGCTTCAAGTCTCCAAAGCGGTGGGAGAGGGGCTGGTGGCTGGTCAGAGCGCCGCGGCCTATTTGGAAGGAAAGCGATCAGAAAATCAAAAGAAAAGGAGTCATCAAAATGGCAGTTCAGCATTTGAAAACAGCGGAGTTTGACGCGGTTGTAGAGGCGGCGCCTCTCGCCATGGTGGATTTCTGGGCAGATTGGTGCGGCCCCTGCAAGATGCTTACCCCCACTGTGGAAGCCTTGGCGGAACAGTATGGGGACAGGGTTGTGACAGGAAAGGTCAATGTGGACGAGGAGCCGGAGCTGGCCCGTCGCTTTGGGATCATGAGCATCCCGACGGTGGTGTTCTTGAAAAACGGAAAGGAAATAGAACGGAAGGTGGGGGTCCTGCCGCCGGAGACCTTTTCCGCGGTGCTGGAACAATACCTGTAATAGCTGGAGGCCGAGGGGATTGCCCCCCGGCCTTCTTTCGACTTTCCCCACCTTTTGATGGATGCGATTTAAGAGCTGAATTTCCGTGCATGGAGCGCCTGAGGTGCGGCTTTCGATGCACAGTCGAGGCAATCTGTTGGCCATCCTTTTACGAACGCTCTTTTGAGGGCTCTGTGACAACCTCTACAGACCCGGCGTCTGGATGATTACAACGGATTTAGACCATTTCCGGATCGTAAATCTGGCCGCATCTGCGTCTGAAGAAGTGCGGCGGTTTGACGAATGGAAGAAAATCTGGTATAATATTCCGCATCATATTCCAAAATACATGTAAGAATCAGCTCCATAGGGAGGAATGAGATGATGAGACAAGCATTGCGGCGCGCTATGGCGTGTTTCCTGCTGGCGGCGGTGCTATCCACCGCGGCGGTGATTCCCGCTTCCGCGGCAGGCTTTCGGGATGTCCCGTCCGGTCACTGGGCGGCGGAGAGCATCGAGAGATGTGTGAGTCTGGGATTCTTCCAGGGAAAGAGTGCCAGCCAGTTTGGCATGGGTGAGGAGATGACCCGCTCGGCCTTTGCTGTGGTGCTGTGCCGCTTTTTCGGGTGGGAGACCCCGGTTCCCGATCAGGCCACGTTTCAGGATGTGCCTGTCAATGCATGGTACGCCGGCGCTGTAGAGGCTGCCTATGACCACGGTGCTGTTACAGACCAGAGAAAAGACTTCCGGCCCAACGATCCCATAACCCGGGAGGAACTGGCGGTGATGCTGGTGCGGGCCTTGGGTTACGGCACCATTGCCGGACTGGTGCAGGAGCTGCCCACGCCCTTTCAGGATGTCACCAGCAGCGCCGGTTATATCACCATGGCCCACGACATGGGCCTGATGGACGGCACCAGTGGTACGGTATTCGCTCCGGATCAAACTGCATCCCGGGAACAGGTTGCGGTCATTCTGATGCGCCTCTACGATCAGCTCCACAGCTCTGAGCCGGAGACGTTGGCGATGCTCTCCGCATCGGAATATGGCGAGATGGCGGATATGACCGGCCTGAACGTCGTGGTGGTTCCCGCAGGACGGCTGATTGGCGCGGGAGGCCGGCCCATGATTACCGGCTCCATCCAGGCGGAAGCTGCCGGACAGATGCTGGATGCGGCACATCAGGCAGGGGCCAAGGCCCTGCTATCTCTTGACGGCGGCCCATCGGCCCTGGATGCGGATGTCCAGGAGACGGCCAAGATGCTGGCACAGACCGTGAAGGAGAGCGGCTATGACGGGCTCTTTCTGGACATTCCCCAGCTCAAGGGGGAGAAAAGCGGGACATGACTCAGCTGACAAAGGCTTTGGCTGCCGAGCTGGGAGAGCTTTCGCTGTATCTGGTGGCAGAGGCCCCCACTTGGGCAGGCAAGGCGTACGATGGCTACGATTATGAGGAACTGGCTCGGGCGGCGGACCATCTGGTGCTGCGGGTAGGTTCCTATGAGAGCCACGATGATGGCTTTTCCACCGCACCGGTCAGTCCGCTGGAGGAGGTCTATTATGCACTGGCGCTGCTGCAGGATGGAATCGACACCAGCAAGCTGACACTGCTGCTGGACACCGCGCCCTCCGTTTGGGACAGCAGCGGCCGGCAGCGCACGCTGTCCGCAGAAGAGCTGGGGGAACTGATGGCGAGCGGTGAGCAGCATTATTCCACCCGTTACGCCTGTGCCTACCTTACCGGCTCCGGGCAGGACGGGAGCGAGCTGGTGGCCTGGTATTTGGACCAGGAAGCCATACAAACGAGAAAGAATCTGGCGCAGGCCTTTGACGTGGGGCAGCTGTGCCTGACAGACTGGAACGCCGTGGTAAAAGAGCTTTTTGCGGATTCGGAATGAAGACGGCCCGCATCCATACGATACTTTCCAGTATCTTGGAGTGTAAAATGATACTCATGTTACCATCATGGAATGAGCGGACCATGTAAATTAGAAAAAAGGACCCTGATAAGGACCCTGATAAAGGGTCCTTTTTAATTTGATGGTTGCTCTAAAATCCGAATCGTTTCACCTGCTCTTTCGTGTAAAAAAAATTCCAACGACTGCCCCGGCAAATATGATAGGCGCTATTCGAACAAATAGCCACTCCAATATATGAAACCCCACTCCCAGAACAGCAGTTTCAGGGTCATGATAATCCCAGCTTAAATAAGGACTGTTTAATACCATGAAAACTGCTGAAATGACTACAATCATAGAACAGAGTACTATGAGTGAGCCTTGAATCCTGTTTCGCCTTTCAACGTTTTTTTGTGCAAGCTGTAAATTTATAATCTCTAGTTTTTCTGAAATTGCTTTTAAATCATCAACCTGAGTCTCCGCAATCGTTTCTCCCAGTAATGTGCTAACTGGGATTTCCAAGGCCTCTAATATCAGAATGAGCATATCTGAGTCGGGAACAGATCGTCCTTGCTCCCATTTTGAAATGGTTTGCCGAACAACATTCAACTTCATAGCAAGTTCTTGCTGTGAAAGTCCTTTCGACTTTCTCATTGCCCGTATATTTTCACTTAACATATTAGATCCTCCTTTTGATTTTCTAACAACATTGTACGAGGAATGACCCGTTGCCGCAAGCAACGTATATGAACATTTGCGTTTCCATTCAGCGCGCCGCAGATGCAGGAGCGTATGTCAGCTGCTCATAATCTGCCTGCATAGCAAAACATCCCGCACCTCTGAGAGGTGCGGGATGTTTTTATAGCTTGATGGGAAGCCCAGTCAGATAGCGCCGGACCACGTCAAAGGCGTGGTTGGCGGCCAAGCCCTGCAGCAGGCTTCGCTGCCGCTTCCCGGTATCCACGCAGCGGCAAAAGACACCGTCTGGTGTGGCTAGACCGATGTAAACGATTCCCACAGGAACACCCCGCTCATCTGGCTCCGGCCCTGCTACGCCGGTAACGGACACGGCAAGGTCGGCCCCGGTGATCCGCCGCGCGCCCTCCGCCATCGCCCGGGCACAGGGTTCCGACACGGGACCATCCGCATCCAGGATCTCCTGGGGGACCCCCAGCATACCCTGTTTAACGCTGGTCCAGTAGCTGACAACGCCGCCGCGGTAAATCTTGGATGCGCCCGGCAGAGCTGTGATTTGCTCTGCAACCAGGCCGCCGGTGCAGCTCTCAGCGGTGGCAAGCGTGAGCCCCCGCCGCAGCAGGTGTGCAAAGCAGCACTCCGCCAGACCAGAGACGTCCACCCCATAGACCACAGGACCCAAGACGGCACGGACTTCCTCCACAACCGGGGCCAGCATGGCCTCCGCCGCCTCCTGACTCCTGGCCTTGGCGGTAGCACGAAGCCGGACCTCGAAGGGCTTGGCGTAAGTTGCGAGGGTGGGATTGCTCATGGCGGCCATTTTTTGATGGAGAAGCTGGTCCACAAAGGACTCCCCCATACCAAAGGTCATCACGTCATGGGAGACAATGATTTCAGAGGAGAGCGCGCGCAGATAGGGAAGCGCATGGCGGCGCAGCATAGTGCGCATCTCATGGGGCGGTCCCGGCAGCATGAGTACGTGAACGCCGTCCTGCTCAAAGGCGCAGCCAGGGGCAGTGCCCACAGGATTCTCAAAGATCACACAGCCCGCCGGCAGCTCTGCCTGCTGGGTGTTGTTCTCCGGCATGGGGGCATGCACAGTTCCCTCATAAAATTCCCGGATTTCCTCCAAAATATCCCGGTGCAGAACCAGGGGCTTGCCGAAGACCTCGCAGATGGTCTGCTTGGTCAGGTCGTCATAGGTCGGCCCCAGGCCGCCGGTGGTGATGAGAATATCCGCCCGGCGGCGGGCAATATCCAGAGCCTCCTTCAGCCGGATGGGGTTGTCGCCCACCACAGTGTGCCAGAAGACATTGATGCCCAGGGTGGAGAGGCTCTCGGAAATCTCCTGGGCATTGGTGTTGGCGATGTTTCCCAGCAGCAGTTCGGTGCCGACGGCAATAATTTCGGCAGTATGTGACATAGAATCCCCCTCTTTGCTCAGAAATGCTCCATCCGTCCATGCCGCACACTTAGGGTTTGACACGAACCCAGGTCTCCCCCTCCAGGGCTCTGGCTACCAGGGCATCCACGTCCAGCGCGGCCTCCGCCGCCCGGACATCTTCCAGACGAGGGCGAATAGCCGGGTGCCGGGGGGTAAAGACCGTACAGCAGTCCTCATAGGGCAGGATCGAGGTCTCATAGGTGCCGATCTCTCGGGCGGTCCGGATGATCTCCACCTTGTCCATGCCAATGAGGGGCCGCAGCACCGGCAGGCTCACCACGTCCTCTGTGACGCCCAGGGCCAGCATGGTCTGGCTGGCCACCTGCCCCAGGGACTCACCGGTGACTAGGGCGTGGGCGCCGGCCTTCTTCGCCACAGCCTGACTGATGCGCATCATGAAGCGGCGCATCATGAGGGTGAAGTACTCCTCCGGGCAGCGGCGGCGGATCTCCTCCTGAATTTCTGTGAAGGGGACGATATGCACCAGCATGGCGCCGCAGTAGGCGGTGAGCAGGCGGGCCAGCTCCACCACTTTGTCCTGAGCCTGCTGAGAGGTGTAGGGCGGGGAGACGAAATGGACCATCTCCAGCTGTACGCCCCGGCGGGCCATCATCCAGGAGGATACAGGGCTGTCCAGTCCGCCGGAGAGCAGGCTCACGGCGTGTCCGCCGGTGCCCACAGGAAGCCCCCCGGCCCCGGAAATGGCAGGTCCGTGGACATAGGCGTGCTTTTCGCGGATCTCCACGTGAACCGTCAGATCCGGGTGGTGGACGTCCACCTTTACATGGGGAAAGGCGTCCGCCAGATTGCCGCCTACCTCCTGGGAGATTTGAATGGAGGTCAGGGCAAAGCTCTTGTCTGCCCGCCGGCTCTCTACCTTAAAGGTGCGGGCGGCGGCAAATTCATCGGCTAGATAGGCTTGGGCGGCGGCGGTGATGGCCTCCACCGTTTTCTCGCAAGGGATCGCCCGCACAACAGAGACGACGCCGAACACCTGCCGGGCGGCGGCCAGGGCGGCGGCCATGTCGCACTCCTCCTTCTGCGGCTCTACGTAGATGGTGCTCTGGCGGACATAGACCTGGAAGCTGCCCAGAGACTTCAGTCGCCGCCGCACATTGGACACCAGCTTATCCTCAAAGGACCTGCGGTTCAATCCTTTCAGGACGACCTCGCCCAGTTTCAAAAGCAGCATTTCATTGTGATTCATGATGGTTCCTCCGCCTTGTTGATTTCCAAAGCCCGCCCGGCGTCAGCCGGAGCGCCATCCAGCGCTGCGGCGGGCTGCTCCTTCGCACCGTATGCACAGGAAAATTGCCTTGCGGACAGATGCCCCGGCAGCGCGGCCGGAATCATGTGCCAAGCATGGCAGCTTTTTTATTATACTCCAAAAGCGGGCGCAGGAAAAGGACTAAATATCGCCGCGTAGCAAAAATAGCTGCAGAACTTTTTCTGCCAGATGCAGTTCCCGCGGGGTGCAGCGGGCCAACATTGCCTGAAGAGGGGTCAGGTCCTGCTCCTGGGGCACGTCTCCTAGAAGAATGTATTCCATAGAAAGCCGGGAGGTTCTGGAGAGCTTGATCAGAGTGTCAACCGACATCTGTGAGGTCCCCACCTCAAGCTGTCCGTAATAACCCGCACCAATATCTGCCAGTTCTGCAAATTGCTCCCTGGTCAGTCCAAGCCGGTTGCGCTGCTGGCGTAACCGATGGCCGACAGCCTTCCGCTCTTGTGTTGTCATGCTTGTCACGCTCCTTTTTTTCAAGTCTACCGTGGCGGGGGTGAATAAAAAATGTGTGAAAAGATATTGATTTTTGTTATCTTTAGGTGTATTTTTCCAATATGGAAAACCTTGAATCCGTTGTGGCACAAGGATTACAGGGCGATAATAAAAAGATGTACATGATATTCCATAATTGTAACATTCTGGAATCAAAAGACAACGGGCTTTCCTACAGATTTCTATCAATTTCAAAAAAATCTGATTCGTACAGCTATTAAAAATTTGATACATAGTTGTAACATCGAAATGGAGAACAACGATGCAGGAATACATTGTCAACCGCCCGGACCCAAATGCTATGAAGCAAATTTTAGAAAAAAATTTTGAAAATGCGGCAGGGGTGATTCTGCGGCTGGCATGGCAGGCAGGGCTGCTGCGGGATGAGATTCACACGCTGACCTGGGGCCAGATTGACTTCCTGGACAATCAGATTCTTTTAAAAGACCGGACCGTGCCCATTTCAGGGGAACTGGCAATCTGGCTGAGAGCCTTGCGGGAGGGACGCAGCCATCGCTCAGAAGTGGTGGTGCTGTCAGACCGGGATCAAAAGCCTCTGACGCCACAGTCGATTTCCCGCCTTGCCCGGATGGCACTGGACGCCGGAGGGCAGACTGGCGTTCGGCTCATTGATCTGCGGCATGACTTTGTCCTGCGGCAGCTGGAGACAGAGGACTGGCAGTATGTCTCCCGGATCACCGGCATTGAGGCAGCGGCCATGAATGTTCACTTCGCTCAGCATCTGGAACATAGAAGGGTCTCTACCAGGGCGCGGCGGGAGGAGGCCCAGCCGCCGGATGAATTTGCCCTGTGGAAGCTGCTGCAGGCGGAGCGGCTGTCCCCGGCTGGCGTGACGCTGTGGCTGACATGGCAGCTGGGGCTGCGGCTGGAGGAGATCGTGACTCTCCGCTGGGATCAGCTTCACGGTGAAACGCTGCGTCTGCCGGACCGGATTGTACCGCTGACCAGCGGCGTTTTGGGGGTGCTGTCGGACCTGCGGGCCGCTTCGCCGGACGCCGTGTACATTCTGACAGCCCCCAGAAGCGGGCGGCCCTATGACCGCACCCGCCTTTCCAAGATTGTCCGGACCGCACTGGTCCGGGCGGGGCTGGACAACATCACCCTGCGGGACCTGCGTCTGGACTGCGACATCCGGGTGGGCGGGGAGAACGAGGTGACTGCGTTTTTGCGCCGCCATCAGTCCATCACCCGGAATGAGGCGGCGGAGCTGCTGCAGGTCTCCGCCAGCACGGCCTATAACCGCCTCAAGCAGATGGTGCACAGAGGACGGCTCACTCAGATTGGAGCCCGCTATTATCTCAGCTCGGCGGTGGTGCCTCCCGAACGGCAGACGGAGGTGATCCTGGAGTATTTGGATCGGGAGGGGTTCGCCTACCGCCAGGATATTGCCCGGCTTTTAAAAATTGATCCCCGCCAGTGCCGGCCCATCCTGCAGAGGATGGTGAACGCGGGGCAGATTGAGCAGCAGAGACAGCGGTATGTAGTGAAGAAAAACGCCTGAAAAAAAGATGGGAGCCCGGAGGCTTTGAAAAACTCCGGGCTCCCGTTGTTTTGCCCTGCCGCGGCGGAGAGCGGCATTGCAAAGCGCGCTGGGATCATCCGGCGCCGCTTTAGGCCGGGTTCTGCCCGGCGGGATGGCCTGCTCTCGAAATGTTACATTCGTTTTTCACGTTTTATCTATAAAAACATGTCGTTTATCATTCAAATTACAATGAATCGGAATCTCTGGACAAAAGAAATGCCGCTTGGTACATTGAGACTGCAAAACGGAGGGCGGAGGCTTTTGGCCGGAGCAGATACGGATTCGGCTAGCCACGGTATGTGCGCCGGGCGGAGCGGAAGACCAAAGTTTTGACAAAAATGGCGGTAATTTCCGCTAAATCTAAAAGGAGGAAACCATGAAGAAGTTCCTTTCTCTGGTGCTGGCGCTGACCATGATGATGTCTCTCGTCACGATCAATG
>ERZ791886.1854-NODE-1854-length-10050-cov-2.438419_pt1 | contig 10050 bp, 11 predicted proteins | sample MGYA00510158_ERZ791886 | MGnify/ENA primary metagenome ERZ791886 (study PRJEB30046, sample SAMN00792063) | human gut metagenome | study: EMG produced TPA metagenomics assembly of the A metagenome-wide association study of gut microbiota in type 2... | reverse complement strand
TGGTATATCATGCCGCATATTTAAGAACAGAGGGCAAGCCATATACAAAGGAAGCATCAATGGCAAAGCTTTTCTGTGCAAAGGCAGCGAGGGAAGTAACAAATCTTGCGATGCAGATACATGGCGGCTATGGCTACATGAAGGAATACGCTGTAGAGAGAATGTACAGAGACGCTAAGATAACAGAGATATACGAGGGTACATCTGAAATCCAGAAGGTTATTATCTCTAAACAGGTTATGTCTGCTAAAAAGTAATGATTTTGGAGGCCGTAATGAAAGAATTTCATGTAGAAATAACGGAAATACTTCAGATAACGGTAAAAATAGAAGCGGAAAGCGAAGAAAAAGCCGTTGAAGAGGCCAGAGCCCGTTACAGCGGCGGAGATTATATTATAAACGAATCTGATTTGGTCGCTACAGAATTTGATGTAAAGCCATGAAATAGCCCCTTGGAGCCAATCTCCAAGGGGCTTGTTTTTTGCAGTTACGAATAATTTAAGCAAAGAATAAGATGAAGTGTACTTTTTGAAAAATAGCTTTAAATTATTGTTTATTCTCTTCCTCTTTAATATTCAGCTTATTTAAATAATTTCTGCCGACGCTATTGAATAAAAGTATGTCGGCTCTGTTATTCCATCGGTATATTCATTTTTTACAAGCTTAAACCTACCCTTTGCAATAAGGTCATTTTCCACTGTTCCCTTCAGCTCTACGGTTATTGTATATGTTCCGTCGCCATTATCTGCAAAGACTGTTATTTCTGACTGAGAAAGACCTCTGTCGCCGGTATGCAGTATATATGCGTCCCAGTCAGAATTATATTCTATGCTGGAATTCAGGGCAGGGGGAATGGCCAGAAGGTCGTCATAATCGGCAAACAGAGTAGAAGCGTACTCTCGCAATGTCTGCCTTGGAAGCTTAAGTACCCCGTTTTCGTCAACCTCCGCAAGAGTATGGCTGGGGCCGTATATTCCGGCAAAATAATATAATGCTTTCCAAAAAAAGGTGCTGTCGGCAGGGTCATAGGTTATATTGTTTTCCAGCATACACATAAGCAGAGAGTCAGCAGGCTCTACCATGGTCTTCATATCCTCAGGCATCTTTTCAAGAGAAGGGTCGGTTTGATTTTCTATTGTTTCATCTTTTATAGTATCATCTGGTTTATTATTTCGGGCAGAACAGCCCGTAAATATACTTAAGGTCATTATAAATATTAATATTGCAAGTGTTTTTTTCATAAATATTACCTCCTTTTCTTTTGAGTATAGCATATTTTTTATAGGGCATTTTAAAAATATTCTTACAATAAACCGCAAATTAAGCAAAAAAATAGCCCGAAAGGACTTATTCGGGCATAAAGGCGTTTTTATTTTCCCAATTCGTTTTCGAGTGCTTCAAAAATATGAATTGGGCTGAGCTTATAGGAATTAAACTTATTTACTATTCTTTGAACAAAATCTCTGTCAGATGAGATGTCATTTACAGAACAGATAAGATTGTTTCCTTTGCGGCATTCTATACCGTAGGCAATATAAATTCCGGCGTCCCTGGTATACAAAACATGCCTTTTCACAAAATAATGGAAATCTGCTATATGTACTCCGAGCTTTTAGTTTGTACACGCAGCTTAACTGTATGATTGCTATGAAATATGTGTCGGCTAGTTGAAAATGCTTTAGTAGACATTGATATCCCTCCTGTGATACATATATTTTACCTCACTTAAATTATAAATAAAAGTATATTGAAGGGATTTCAATATTACTGCTAATGAAGTTCTGAAAAAAATACAAAGCAATAATTTGTTACAAATCTGCTGATAAGGTCACATGGATTTGTTGGAAACGATATACAATAATTGGGAAGAATTGTTTTGTGTCGACTAAAATAGACAAAAAACATGAAGCAGAGCTCCTGTTTGCACAGGTATATTTGTTAAAAATAAACAAAATATTCGTTTTTATTTTTTCTACATCCCTATTGCGGTATCATGCTCCTGTGAAAACTCACCTGCATAGTTTTTCAGCATCATTTCCCTGATCTCATTTAGCTGGCAGGTATGTCCAAGTACCCACATCAGCTTGGCTGTAAGGGCCTCCTTGGTCATATCATAGGAGGGTATTATCCCGGTTTTCTCAAGGGCCTTGCCGACTTCGTATATGGATAAGTTGCTTCCGCCAAGAAGGCATTGTGTTGTAACAACTACGGCAACATTCATTTTTACAGCGGCCTCAATGGCATCAAGATACTGCTTATGTATGTTGGGAAGGCCGCCCTGGCCAAAGCCCTCAACTATTACGCCCTTATAGCCTGCGGCAACTGCTGATAGAAGGAGCCTGCCGTCTGTACCGGGCACAGGCTTCAGCACGGCAACCTGATTGCTGAATTCCGGGTCCAGATAAAATTTACCGCTGCCGACAACAGCAAAGGCCTCGCTATCAAATACCAGCTCGCCGTTTTCGCAATGTCCGACTGAAGGTTCATTTATGCTGTAAAAGGCGTTGAAATCCACTGTATGTACCTTTGAGCAGCGTACACCCCGAAGCAGATTATTTCCGAAGAATACAAATACTCCTTTAATATCGGAGACGGCGGCTTTAAAGGCGTAGTACATATTTTTTATTCCATCAGTGTCAGGTTCACAAATAGGTATCTGCGAGCCGGTTAGTATTATAGGCTTATTGGGATTTCTAAGCATAAAGGATAGGGCCGCAGCGGTATATGCCATTGTATCCGTACCATGTGTTATTACAACACCGTCGTAGCCCTTAAGCGCTTCATAGGCTTCCTTTCCTATCATAACCCATTCCTCGGGGCGCAGGTTGCAGCTGTCAAGATGAAGAATATCTCTGCATTCATACTCACATATATCCTTAAGCCCGGGGACATACTCTGTCAGCTCCTTTGCGGAAAGCGCAGGCGCAAGCCCCATATCCGACTGACCGGAGGCTATTGTCCCTCCTGTGGCTATTAGCAGTATCTTTTTCATAGTAATTCAGGCCTTTCTGCTTATATTTAAGTATCTGAAATGATTATAGCATATGGGAGGCTAATCTCAAACGCTTTTAGCAAATTCACTATTGACAGTAAGTTCACAGACTGATACTTTTGAATTAAGGGAGGTGTGAGGTATGGATTTGAGCGATAAAATCTTTTTTGATCTGATCAAAAAAGGGATGAACATTTACCACGGCAATATATTGATTGCAGACTGTAAGGGCAACATAATACATATAGACAAGGTTCTTGCGGACGCATATGGACTTACTGTAAAGCAGGCGCTTAATATGACAGTTTATGATCTTGTTGATAAGGGAATTATTGACAACTCTCCCTGCGCTAAGGCCATTAAGGAAAAGAGAACGGTAATAGCCGAAGTCAATGTGAAGAATGGAATATGCATAAAAACTACTATAAAACCTCTTTTTGATGAAAACGGAGAGCTGGAATATGTTGTGGGCTACAGCATAGACGAGGGCTTTATCAAAGAGCTGGAGCAGCAGGTGGTTGAGGAAAAGGAAAAAAGCAACGGAATAGTAGAGGCCTTTAAATTTATTCAGAGAAGCAATAATAAATACAAATCAATAGTAATTGCCGACGAGAGAATGAAAAGATTTTATAAGGCCATACCGTCAATAGCCGCCACTGACAGTACTATTATTTTGTATGGGGAAAGCGGATCGGGCAAAGATATGCTTGCTAATTACATATATGCCAACAGCCTTAGAAAAAATGAGGTTTTTCTTCCTATAAACTGCAGCGCTATACCAGCGGAGCTTATGGAGGCGGAGCTTTTCGGCTATGAAAAGGGAGCATTTACCGGAGCCGATAAAAACGGGCGGAAGGGGATTTTTGAGACAGCGGATAAGGGAACTATATTTTTAGATGAAATAGGGGATTTATCCCAAAAACTTCAGGCAAAGCTTTTAAGGTTTTTAGACTCAGGTGAGATAAAGCGCTTAGGCGGCAATAAAATCATATATTCAGATGTAAGAATTATAGCAGCTACAAATAAGGACCTTAAGAAATTGGTTGAGCAGGGTACATTCAGAGAGGATCTGTACTACAGGCTTAATATTATTCCGCTTACAGTACCGCCGCTCAGGGAAAGGAAGGATGACATAGAGGCGCTGACCCGTTACTTTTTGGGAGAATTTAATCAGAAGTACCAGAAAGAGGTCATGATAAGCGACAGGCTTATAGCAAAGTTCAGAGAGTATAAATGGCCCGGCAATATAAGAGAGCTTAGAAACGAAATAGAGCGCTATGTAATAACTGACGGAGATAGCGGAGAGCTTTTTGACAGTCTTGTTGATGTTTACAGCGATAACAGTGCGGCGGCAAAGGATGACGTTTTGGCCTATGGTGATACGCTGAGGGAGGCAAGAGGAGAGTTTGAGCGCATATATATTGAAAAGGTGCTTGAGGAGTGCGGCGGTAAGGTTAATAAGGCCGCACAGAGGCTTGGAATACATCAGTCAGTTTTATACGGTAAATTAAAAAAATTCTAATTCCTGTTTACAAGAAAATTCTTCTAAACAGGAATTTTTTGTTACTAAGAATGAGAGAAAACTGGAAAGGAAAGCGCGGCAGCGCCTGATTAGTCCGAATATTTTTTCTGGCACGGAATTTGCTGTATTAATATAGTAAATATAACTTTACGTGTTAAATGAGGGAGGATGAATAATATGAAATTATTACACACAAAGTTACCGGATTTCATTAAGAAGATGCAGGCAGCGGCGGCAGGCAGCGGCGAAATTCCCAAGGAGATAGAAATATCTGGCGTTGAGAACCTAAAGACGGCTTTGGTGGCCTCCGCACAGACCGGGCGTATTGAGACAGCCGTAAGCGACGTAGCGTCCGTTAAAGAGATTACCAGACTGGAGCTTCATATGATTCCACGTATACCTGAAATAGGAGATACGGTCATAGTCAAGGGCTACGACAAGGACGGAATTTGCCAGAAGGTTGTTTTGGAAATGGTTACACTGCTTCATCCGATGGAGGAGACTTACCTGCTCGACTGCGAAGATGGAAAGATTGAGGACAGAAGAAGAGCAATAGGACATGTTTAAAATAGTGATAAGGAGGGTTTATAATGGCACAGTTAAAATATAAAATAATTCCTGAAGGAATGATAGACGGAAAACACATCCCTATAAACTTAATTTTAGTTGATTTAAAGGACGTTCAGGAGTGCGGCCTGGAAACAAAGCGGGCATGCGAGATTATAGCGGATGAGGTAGGGGAGCCGTCAAGCATAAATACATTTGATATGGACGCGTGTACCACAACGAGTGACGGACTTGTGGCTGAAGGAGCCCTGATGAGAATGGCGGCTGCCGACAGGGGAAGAATCAATGGAACAGTCGGCTATATAGAGATGCCCCAGCTTCTCTACGGTGATGAGGATGTAAAGAGGGAGCCCCATCTTAAGGTATGGAGAGAAAAATATCCGGATAGAAAGCTTTACATGGGTATTGACTACCACAAAAGGCTGACATCAACACATAACATTACAATTACGGGACGCGCCTCAAACAACAACTCAGCCACTGAAATGATGAATTTGATAACAATGGACGAGGTTCTTTTCCCTATCCTGGGTCAGCTTGAAATAATGAGGGACGGAAAAGTGCTTGTTGGCATGACTGGAGAGATTATATCGGTAGGAATCGGTATGGTAGTTCCTGAGGAGTACGGAAGAATTATACCCGGATGCCAGTTCCAGTACGGCGACACGGCTCACAGCTCAGGTGAATACGCTAAAACATTAAAGCGAGATATTCCAATTATCTGTGCATCAAAGGCTGTACTTGCCAAATATATTATACAGTCGCTTGAGTGCGGACTTGTACCCGGACGTAATATCGGTGCCGCTCCGGCATTATTGACTGTTGCCAAGTATATGCATAAGGAAATAGACACAGGGCATATAACAGAGGCGGCGTATGCGGAGCTTGCGACCGTAGGCTTTACAAAGGAATGGATTAACAGCGAATTCCCTCTGCTTTCCGCAGAAGAAATCATTGCAAGGGCGGACGAGCTTATCCCCGGCTGCGATGATTATAAAGAATACAGCGGCAAAGACATCGCTGAGGTCAGGTACGTAAAGTGCTGATAAGCTAGACATTTAATTGCTCCATTAAAGCCGTGAGTGTGATTTGCAAAAATCATGTTCACGGCTTGTTTTTTTGAAAAATTTTCAAATAGCTATTGACATTTTTGTTAGTGTATACTAATATTATAGAACAGTTAGGGCGGCCTAATCAAAATAGGCCGTTTACAAAAAATTAGAGGTTAGTTATATATAACAAAAAAAGGAGGCCGACATGATGCCCTTATCAATGGCAAACCCCGGAGAAATTATGAGCATACAAAGAGTAGGCGGAGGTGCACAAACAAGGAAGTTCTTGGAGAACCTAGGCTTTGTTACCGGAGGTGAGGTTAAGGTGCTGACGGTAACCGCAGGAAATCTTATTGTTCAGGTAAAAGAGTCAAGAGTTGCCATAAGCAGTGAAATGGCAAAAAAAATAATGGTTTAAGGAGGAAACAGCGGTGAAAACTCTTAGAGACGCCAAAATCAGCGACACAGTCACCATTAAAAAGCTTCATGGCGACGGAGCTGTAAAACGCAGAATTATGGATATGGGAATAACAAAGGGAATACCAGTGTACATAAGGAAGGTAGCTCCATTGGGAGACCCAATTGAGATTACAGTGAGAAATTACGAGCTTTCTATCCGTAAAGCGGATGCCGAACTTATAGAGGTTGAATAAACCTTTTTATTTAAACTTAATGTTAGATTAAGCTAACGAAAGGAGTAACAGTTTTATGGACATTAAAATAGCTCTCGCAGGTAATCCCAACTGCGGGAAAACAACATTGTTCAATGCTCTTACCGGCTCCAACCAGTTTGTTGGAAACTGGCCCGGCGTTACGGTAGAGAAAAAAGAGGGTAAGCTTAAAGGGCACAAAAATGTAACAATCATGGACCTCCCGGGTATATATTCGCTTTCACCGTATACTCTTGAGGAGGTTGTAGCAAGAAATTACCTTGTAAATGACAGGCCGGACGTAATTCTTAATATTGTTGACGGCACAAATATAGAGAGAAACCTCTATCTTACAACACAGCTTACAGAGCTTGGTATCCCTGTTGTTATGGCGATAAACATGATGGACGTTGTAAACAAGCAGGGAGACAAAATTGACACAAAGCGCATTGAAAAAGAGCTTGGGGTAACGGTGTGCCCTATTTCTGCTTTAAAGGGTGAAGGGGTAATGGAGGCCGCCCAGGAGGCAGTTCAAATAGCTTCGTCAGAAGTTAAGACAGTTCCGTTACATACCTTTGGCGGAAGTGTGGAGCACGCGCTCGCGCATATTGAGGAGGCCGCCCTTCATTCTCTTCCCGAGGAACAGCAGAGATGGTACGCAATCAAAATTTTTGAGCGTGACCCTAAGGTGCTTGAACAGCTTAATATCCCCGAGGATACACTGAAGCATATTGAAAACGACATAGCCGCATGCGAAAAGGAGCTCGATGATGACGCTGAGTCTATTATTACATCCTCCAGATATGATTGGATTGCTAAAATAATTAACGACTGCTATCATAAAAAAAATAAATCCAAGCTTTCCACATCAGATAAAATCGACAGGATTGTAACAAACAGATGGCTTGCCCTTCCTATATTCGCTTTTGTAATGATAGGGGTCTATTACATCGCAATCAGTACCGTTGGAGATATGCTAACTGGCTGGACAAACGATGTATTTGTAGGTGAAATGATTGTTGAGCCTTTAAGAGGCTTTATGGAAAGCGTTAACTGCGCGCCCTGGCTTGTAGGGCTTGTCGTAGACGGTATCGTATCAGGTGTTGGCGCGGTTCTTGGCTTCGTACCTCAGATGCTTGTGCTTTTCCTTATGCTCTGCATACTTGAGGACTGCGGATACATGGCACGTATCGCCTTCATCATGGACCGTATTTTCAGACGCTTCGGGCTTTCGGGAAAAAGCTTCATTCCAATGCTTGTAGGAACAGGCTGCGGCGTTCCCGGTATTATGGCCTCTAGAACCATTGAGCAGGACAGAGACCGTAAAATGACAATAATGACAACGACATTTATTCCATGCGGAGCTAAGATGCCTATAGTAGGACTTATGGCAGGAGCTATTTTCGGCGGCGCATGGTGGGTAGCGCCTTCGGCATATTTTATCGGAATTGCTACAATTATTATTTCAGGTATTATGCTTAAGAAAACAAAGCCCTTTGCGGGTGAGCCGGCTCCCTTTGTAATGGAGCTTCCCGCTTACCATAGGCCTACAGTAATGAACGTACTTAGAGGCACATGGGAAAGAGGCTGGTCGTTTATTAAAAAGGCCGGTACAGTTATCACGCTCGCGTCAATATTTGTATGGTTTACATCAAGCTATGGATTTACAGCGGCAGGCTTTGGAGCTGTAGAGGATATGGACGCTTCAATTCTTGCGCAGATTGGTTCAGGGCTTGCTGTGTTATTCAGGCCCCTTGGCTTTGGAAACTGGCAGTCAAGTGCGGCTACTGTTCTTGGACTTGTTGCTAAGGAAGAGGTTGTAGGAGCATTCGGCACCCTATACGCAGTAGCTGGTGACGCACTTGAAATGGTAGAGGAAGGCGCTTACGCGGGCCTTGCGCCTATAGCGGCACACTTTACACAGCTTTCGGCGTACTCATTCCTTGTATTTAACCTTCTGTGTGCACCATGCTTCGCCGCAATCGGAGCTATCAAGCGTGAGATGAACAACGTTAAATGGACATGGGCTGCAATCGGATATCAGTGCGGTATCGCATATTCAATGTCGCTCATTGTATACCAAATTGGCGGAATTATCACAGGTGAGGTTGGATTTGGTATTGGAACCATAGCTGCCATTATCGTGCTTGTATTCTTAATTTATATGCTTTTTAGAAAAGGATATCAGTATCAGGAAAAAAATCCTCTCCGTGCGGTAGACGCCGTACGCTCATAAGTGAAGGAGAATTAATATGGCTACTTTCATAATTGGCTTGGCACTTATTGCCTTAGTAGTGCTCATTATACGCTCGATAATCAAAGAAAAGAAAAAAGGCGGCTGTATCGGCTGCTCCGGGAGCTGCGGACACTGCTCAGGCCACTGCGCGCCCCAGAAGAGGTGAGCCATGGAATTTACAGTCTCACAGTTAAAATACATACTGGCCCTCGGCGCTTTGTCCGAGGCCGGTGACGTAAGGATAGTTGATATCGCCAGGACCTTGAATATTCAAAGGTCCAGCGTTTTCAACATGCTCAATAAATTAGCAAACGCAGGAATAATTGAAAAAAAGGAAGATAAAACCGTTGTGCTGACCGATAAAGGGAAAAGTACGGTAAATAGCCTGTATAAAAAGGTAAAGCAAACGGCTCTGAAAATGGAAGAATGCTTTGATTTGGATTCCGGAAGAGCAGAGGAATGCGCCTTGCTTGTTCTCTCATTTGGGGATATGGACGCTGTGTAATATTTTCTGAAAACGGAAAGGAAGTAGTGATATATGGCATGGTACAAGAATAAAAAGGTATGGAGCTACGTAGGAGGATTGGCCACGGCAATTGTAGGCTCGAAAATTCTTAAGGCACCGAAAACACGCGAATTATGCGTTAAGACTATCGCGGCGGGAATGTCAGCAAAGAACAGTGCCGCTGCATCTATTCAAAACATAAAAGAAGATGCTCAGGATATCTGCAAGGACGCAAAGGAAGCTGCGGCTAAGGCGGAAGATGAGCAGTGCGAAGGCGCTGAGGAATAATGAAATATAATATTGTTTATGACAGACCGGGCAGACTACGTGTACGATGCGGAACCAATGTTTTCAGCGCTGAACAGGGCTATGGAATAGCCGCGAGGCTGAAAGAGGGTGCCTGCGCTTCAGAGGTAGAGGTCTGTCCCGTCAACGGGAGTCTTCTTATTTATTATCCCGAAAATAACAAACAAGACGTTCTCTCCATTCTTAACGGATTGAAAAGATGCGATTTACCCGTCGCAAAA
>ERZ791886.1851-NODE-1851-length-10063-cov-2.419165_pt1 | contig 10063 bp, 9 predicted proteins | sample MGYA00510158_ERZ791886 | MGnify/ENA primary metagenome ERZ791886 (study PRJEB30046, sample SAMN00792063) | human gut metagenome | study: EMG produced TPA metagenomics assembly of the A metagenome-wide association study of gut microbiota in type 2... | reverse complement strand
AAATTGCCTCGTCCCGCAACGCCCGAACCTGGTCCACGCCGTTGTTGGAGGCGGCGTCCAGCTCCAGCACATCCAAAAAGCTCCCGCTCTCAATCCCGACGCAGGAAGGACATACGCCGCAGGGGTCTCCGTCCACCGGATGCTCACAGTTGACTGCCTTCGCCAGAATTTTGGCACAGGTAGTTTTACCGGTTCCCCGGGTACCCGTAAAGAGATAGGCGTGGGAGGTCCGATCCTCGGCCACTTGGCGACGCAGGGTCTCCGTAATATGGGATTGTCCGACCACATCGGCAAAAACCTTGGGCCTCCACTTCCGATAAAGCGCCTGATACATGGAGTTCCCTCCCCCGAAACAAAATAAATCCTCTGCATGAAGCTGCGGAGCCGGCACCCTCGCGGCACATGGAACGTCCCGCTTAATGCTGCTCGGTTCCCCGCCTGACATGATTCGCGGGCATCCATTGCGCGAGACCGGCTCCGCAGCTTCATGCAGAGGAGCTGTACTTTTGTATTTTACTATATCTCTCCCGACTTGGCAACTGAAATTTTTTATTTTTAAAAAATCACACTTTACAATCCCAAAAAATATGGTATAATATCACTTGTTCGCCAGCAGGATCTTCATTCTAGCTGTCATCCCAATCAGCAAAATCAATGATATCCGTCAATATGGGCTCGTAGCTCAGCTGGGAGAGCGCTGCGTTCGCATCGCAGAGGTCGAGGGTTCGATCCCCTTCGAGTCCACCATTTCAAGAAAAATCACCGCCAATTTGGCGGTGATTTTTCGTTTGACCATGATGAAGCTCCAGACAACAATAAAGGCACTTGCTTGGATCGGAAATCAAAATGTCCCTTATCAGAATCTTCATGGTTTTACAACAAACCAGGCCCCTCTTTTATTACACCGAATCACCCTTGAGTTATGATATGCAATATGATATGCAACTCCGCGAACAGCAACCGCCAAGGTTCGTATTACAGTCTAAACATATATCCGCCTTAGTCGCAATGAATCGCATCACTGTCCTGTACATTGGACGAGAGGTGGAGATTGCAAGATACCAGGGATGAGAGAGGACATCCGGTCCCGCCCTATTTTCCGGAAGAAGATGCTGCATTTGCAAGCCTCAAGGAAACTACTGCCGTCCACGGAGCGTCGGCGTGGTTTTCTTCCGGCCTTTGGCCCCGAATTCCAATGCAGCCATGGTGGGAAGCCATCCTTCTGCATCATAGCGCCAGCAGAAGACTGTCCCCTCATCCCCTGTAACCGTACTTCTTCTGTGAATTCATAGTCTTCTTCCACGTCGCAGTGATACAGCAATCCAGCAGTTCCGGCACATCCGCACCGGGGATGGCAGCGACAGGTGAGAAGTGACTGCTTCGCCTGCCCACTTTAGTATCGCTCATACCTGTCTACATCCAGGACAAACAACACGACACCGCCGCAACGAACAGGGATCGGAACCGTCGCCGCCAGAGGCTGCGGCGTTCCCCCGGTGAAAAGCACCTGCTGCTGCATCACGGTACGCTTTCCATGACTTTTCAGAATTTTCAAAGCCTTCTCCAGATCCTCATGATTCAATCCGATCATAATCGTAACACTCTGTTTTTTCAGAAATCCACCACTGGAATGAAGGATCGTAGCATAAAAACCACTTTCATTCAGCTCTGAAATGACATCCTGATAGCTGCCGTCCTGGATGATTGCCAGGATCATTTTATCGCACGCTTTCATGTCCATGATCATTTTCCTCCGTTTGGGCCAGTATTTTAACCGCCATCTCATAAATACTTTTGTTATACAGGACCAGAAAAATTTCCATTCCGGGATGCGTCTTCTCAAATGCCCGGATCACATCTCCAGCGATGCGGATTGCCTTGGGACGAGGCAGGTGAAAATCCCCGGAGAACATAAGCGGCACCGCCACGCTTTTGCAATGATACAAAAAAGCTACCTGCAGCGCGTGGCGGTAGCAATCCGCAAATAACAGGTCTGCTTGCCGTCCACCTGCGTACCATCCCGCGCCTACCGCATGAACAATGTATTTACAAGCTAGTCCACAGGAGGGTGTAATAACCGCTTCACCGATCCTCCCGCGGCCTATTTTCCCACAGGCCTCCATCAGTTTTTTGGTATCCGCCGCACGAAAAATCGCACGACAAATCCCGTCACAGGGCTTCAAGTCAGAGGCCGCGGCATTCACGATGGCATCCGTGTCCATTTTGGTGATATCGCCCAGAACAAAATGCATTGATCTCACCCTTCACATCATAAAGCCAAATCCCAGATAGCATACCGCACTGCAGCCTGCTGCCAGCATGGCGTAGGGAAGCTGGGACAGCGCATGGTCCATATTCTGCATTTTGCAGCAGCTGGATGTCAGAACTGTGGCATCGGAGTAGAAGCAGGCGTGGCTGCCCAAGACCGCGCCAGAGATGATGGCGCCCATCGTCAGCAGCGGATTAGCGCCAATGGAGAAACACAATGGCAGGATAATGGGCGTCACGATTGCAGGAATGCCCCAGACACTTCCGGTGCTGAAGTTCAAAACAGCCACCAGTAAAAAGGTCATCATAGGAAATACCGGTGCGCTCATCATGGGCTCCACCAAGTTGATGACATAGCCGGCAATGCCGATGTCAGTCATGGCCTCCTGCATCACAAAGGCAAAGAAAATGATAGCGATTGTAGGGATCATATTACAAAAGCCATGCATAACTAGGTCGAAAAACTTTGCCAAGGATAATTTCTTCCGCGGAATATAGAGAACCATACAGGTGAGGATGGCTCCGAGCACCGCCAGGAATAACTCCCCGTTCCAGATCGCCAGCACAATAAGCACGCCGATGGGCAGTGCAAAATCCAGTACATTTCCGCTGATCCGGGCAGCAGGCCCATCTTCCGCATCCTCCAGATTCAAATCCTGACTTTCAGCGGAATAGGGCTGTCCCGTTGTCCATACCCGGTCATATGCCTTTCGCATTTGGCCCATTTTCGGCAGCCACCCAAGGCTGAACAACGGCACAAGGATGACTGCAAAAATTGCATAGAACACAAATGGAATCATATGGCAAAACGTCTCAATAGGGCTGCCATACCCCAGCGCCGGGATGCCATCCTCGGCATAGAACAGCCCCGAAAAGAAGATAGCCCAGGTGGAAAACGGCAACAAGGCACAGACCGGAGCACCGGTGGAGTCAATCACATAGGACAGTGCTTCTCTGGGAATCTTCTGCTGGTCCGTCAGCTTTCGCATACTGGTGCTCAGTGTCATGATATTCAGGTAATCATCCACAAAAATCAAGATTCCCATGATCCAGGTCACAAGAAGAGTCGTTTTAGGCCCCCGGCACAGTCTTCCAAGAAATTTGGAAAAGCCAAGCGTACCATGGGATGCCCCCAACAGAGTGATCAGACTTCCGAACAGTGCACACACCATAAACACCCATTGATGATCACGGTTGGAAGCGACCTCAAAGAAAGCGCCCATCCAGGCAGTGGGAAAGCTCCAGCCGCTGATGATGATATAGGCAACGACAGTGCCTGCGATTAACGGTTCCAATGTCCGTTTTGTCAGCAGTGCCAAAATAATAACAACAACGATTGGCATCAGCGTCAGGATTCCATAGTCCATCTCTTCACCCTATCTGTTCCGTTAAGAACTGCTATCCAGTTTTAAGATATGGATTTCATGATAGCATGAAGGCAGTTAATATCCACATAAAGATTCCATCTATAAATTAAGGTTTCATAAAGATGACATGTGCAGCAATAAGGTCAAATCAAACGATCCCCGGATGCCTTCCGGTAGGAACGATAGTCCGTTTTCAGCATCCGCAGGCATAGGGGCCCCACTTCTTGGTTTTGCAAAGAGCGAATCGGACGGACATGCTGTCCGAGTCCCCAAAGGGGATTGTCCAAGATCGGGATGTACGTACCCACGCTCTGGTTGCTGAGGCTATCTCAGATCCCATGCCAATGCCGCAGGGCAGTCTGTTCATCATGCCGGTAGCAGCATCGCAGGGTCCATGTCAAAGCCTTGGAACCTGCGGTTTATGGAGTATATTGGTTTCTCAGTCAAAAGCGATTCCATTCTGTTACCGCTTTTCAGATCTTCTCCGACGCCCACCAGGAAACCGACGCGCCAGATAAGTCAATGCTGCATCGTTTGCCTTGGAACAAGTGAGCCCCCGCTATGGATGGATATACTGGGAACATGTACGGAACCGCCCCCCTGTGCTATGGCTTTATGCAGGCATCTCCCTGTATGTTCACCCTGGTCCATCACGTCGCTCAGCACCATAAGGGTTCAGGAGATGCACGTCTTGAAAGTGAGTGCGATCTGTCTAGGGATGGGATCGCTCACCTGCGGTGATTTTTATGTCCCTTTTCGTGTCCATCCCTATCCGTACATGCCACAACCGCCCGTCGCCGCAGAAAAGCCCTCGGCGTTGGACGTGCGGCGATGTGCCGGTCATCAAGGTAAGCGGAAGCCACTCTTCTGAGGCGGCTTCCGCTTGCCACTGTTTCGTGGGCCCTGGTACAGGGTCATTATTCGATACCCCATTGCCAGGGACTGTCACCGCAGTCCCAGAAACCGCACCAGGGAGCCGGCACACAGCAGCACATCCCCTGCAGTGTGTTCAGCTTGTCGGACAGTACCCTCTCCAAAAAGGCGGCATACCAGAGGGTCTCCTGCACGGAGGCATTCACCTCGAGCAGCTCACTGATGGAGGTGGATATCTCCGTACTCTTTTGCAGCTTCTCGCCCTCCGCATTTAAAATGTGGGCGATGGCCGCCTCCTGCAACGCAATGGATTCCAGAACATCGTCACAGGCGCTTTGGCGGCAGGGGCGGCATGGTGTTCGGTGCATACATCGCAGCTCCTGGCTGCATGGGCGGAGCTTGCTGCAAATCTGCTCCTCCAGAGTCGCTTTCAGCAGATATGGATAGCACCCGTGTTTGTCAGTCAGCAGAAGCAACCCGCACGAATTCGGCCTGCATGGGTCCTGCAGGATAGCGTCCACAGCTCCGACAGACGGAATCTGCTCCTCTGCAAGCAGGGCCCCGGTATGGGTAAGCAGGACAATATACGGCTTACAGCCCCGCAGCACACAAAACATGATATAGGGCGGGAGGCATATGGCCGAGAGAATCAGCGCGTGTTTCCCCTCCTCCCGCAGCAGACATACCGTGTCCCTCTCCGGATCAACCTCCACAAGACTGTTGCCTGCCGCAACCAGCAGCCTTCCTGTATCGCAGCAGAATGAAACGCCGGTAAACAAGCTGTGGTTTTCCAGACATACCGCAAGCCGGTCAATCTCCCGCAGGCAGTGGTCGAGCTTAAACAGCGTGGATCGGCACGCATCTGAAGTAGCCCAAAAGCAGTCTCGCTTGGGATCATAGCAGATTGCAGTGTAGATTCTGCGTGTTTTTACGAGTTCTATCAAGCGAAAATCACAATCCAGCACAGCGATTTTGCACGCGCACCGGAATGTCAGGTAATATTGACACCCGTCAAAGGCGATTCCTCGATACCGGCAAAAACCTGGCAAGGGGATTTCAGAACAGATTGTAAACATGGGACTCCTCTCTCTTGCAGTGATGATTGGGAGTACTCTCAATATATGCATGCGGAGGCCGCTGCGCATCAGACAGCTTCCGTGTTCGCAGAAACCACTTCCATCCCGCCGGCATATACTGCTATTGAGCGCAAAACAGGCTCCATCCGTTATCCGAAGCGCTCATATTCATGGAGGCACATCGCGATCAACGCTTGGATGCGGAGTCTGTACATATCCGGGGGCACTGCCTCGGATATGGAATCTATCATTTGGAGATGATGCTATGCCAGTTACCATCACCGGTATGGTATTTGACGATCGCAATCATAATGGTGTCTGGGATTCCGGCGAACCCGGAATTTCCAATGTATATCTGACCTTATTCAATGCGGCGTCCGGCGCCTGCGTTCAAACATTCACAGACGCCTCCGGCGTATACAGCTTTTCCGTCGCCGCTGCTGGAACCTATCGAATCTATGAGACCGTGTCTGCTGCATCGGACTGTCCGCCCACTGTATTGACGCAGCCTGCCGGTTTTTCACTTTCCAATGGTCCCCGTGTACGGAACCTCTCTGTTACAGCGGCACAGATCACTGCCGGCGCCACCATCAGCGGGCAAAACTTCAGCCACGATACTGTAGACGCTCCTCTGGAGTGCACCACAGCCATGGTACAGTTTGTCAACACACCCACGGAGTGGTTTGACATGGACGTTGTAACAGGCGCCGCGACACTTCGGGGTTTTTTGAACCCGGCCAATTCTGTCAACGCCATCGGCTATAACAGCCTGGACCACTATATCTATGGCTATGATCAAAGCACCGGGCACCTTGTCCGTGCCGACGAAAACCGGCTCCTGATGCAGCTGGCGCCAAATCCCACCGGGCTTCCATCCATCAGTTACAACGTGGGGGCCTTTGACCTAGACGGCCACCTGTTCCTCATGGTCAATGATACCGCCAGGTTCTATACAGTGGACCTGGCTCCCAACTCCGCCACGTTTATGAAGCTCGTGGACCCTTCCAATGACTTTGCAGAACAGACCAGCAGCTTCGGCACGGCGCTGAACACTGCCGTAAACATCAGTGACTGGGCTTTCCGTCCAACAGATGGCTTTTTATACGGCATCCGGTCTGTTGGAACGACCGCGCAGGTGATGCGGGTCCATCCTGCCACCGGCGTCGTCACGGGATTGACCACCACCCTGCTTGGATTCCCTGGTCTGAATCCCGCCGGACGCTCCTGGGGCGCGGTGGCCATGGATGCCTCTGGTGCTCTGTTTGCCATTTATAACGGAGACGGCAGCGTATTCCGCTTTACGATTGTCGGCAATACCGCCGTCGGAATCCAAATTTCCACCACATTCACCACCAGCTTCAACGATGCCACCATGTGCCCCGAAGCACTGGTTGGCCCGATCGCGGACGCACAGGCGGTGAAAGCCGTGGAGCCCATCCCTGCTGTTCCGGGCAATCAAATCCTGTACACGGTTCTGGTCTCTAACAGTGGGCCGGACACGGCAGACAACATGACGCTGACAGATGCGGTTCCTCCGGAGGTTCTGGCCCCAGAGTATAGTCTGGATCAGGGTGCCACCTTCCTGCCCTGGGCGGGGAGTTTAAATCTGGGAACCTTCCCCAGCGGCAAGTTCCAGCCTGTGTTGATCCGGGGAACGCTGTCTCCCTCCGCCTCCGGCATCATTTTTAACACAGCGGTTGTAAGCAGCGATGCCTCCGACCCTGATCCCAATAACAACATCTCCACCGTTGATGTGGATGCGGCTATGTCGGCCGATGTGTCGGTGACGAAAACCGCCGCGCCAGACCCTGTCACCGCCGGCGAACCCATCCTCTTTACCGTCACTGTCTCCAACCTCGGTCCATCAGATGCACAGAGCGTGGCGCTGAGCGATGCGGTTCCCTCCTCAATCCTGGGAGCAGTATACTCCACCGATGGCGGCGCCACTTTCCTGCCCTGGAGTGGTACTCTGGAGCTTGGTACCCTTGCCGCGGGCGCATCTGAAATCATCCTGCTCCGCGGAAACGTCGGCTCTGACGTGTCTGACAGCATCGCCAACACTGCATCGGTATCTTCCGCCACACCGGACCCTGATCCAGGCAACAATACGTCTACCGTCATAATTCCGGTCACTGAGTCAGCGGATATAGCTGTCAGCAAAACCGCACCGCCCACCCCAGTCACACCGGGTCAGCAAATCACCTACCGTCTTCTGGTTTCCAATCTTGGCCCCTCGGACGCTAGAAATGTGGTTCTGGCAGATGTAGCTCCGTCCGAGCTCCTCGCTCCTGAATACAGCTTGGACAATGGCACGACCTTTTTGCCCTGGTCCAGCCCTCTCAATCTGGAAACCATAGAGGCTGACACATCCGCAGTGATTCTCATTCGGGGCACCGTGAGCGATTCTGCTGCCGGCTCCATCGTGAATACGGCAGTCCTGTCCTCTGACACGCCGGACCCTAATCCCGACAACAACTCCTCTTCTGTCACGGTTCCAGTCTCTGCGGCCTCTGCCGATCTATCTATCATGAAAACCGCCAGCTCCGAGACGGTTTCCCCCGCCGAAACGCTCACCTATACCATCCGTGTCTCCAATCTGGGGCCTGACTCCGCAGATGCTGTCATGCTGACCGATACCATTCCGGCTCTGCTCATCGATCCGGTATATTCCCTCGACGGCGGCGCCACCTTTCTGCCCTGGGCCGGCGCCCTCTCTCTGGGTACTCTGGTGGCCAGCGCGGCAAAAACCATCCTGATCCGGGGGGCCGTCAGCTCTGCGGCCTCTGGCAGTATCACAAATACAGCGGCCATATCCTCCACCACGCCAGACCCCAATCCTGACAACAACTCCTCTAGCGTCGAAATTGATATTCGGGATACCAGGTATCAGGCCATCACGGACCTGATTGAATCCGTGGCGCTGGAAGAGGCCGCCCTTGCACACATTTTGAACGCAGAAGGCGAAAAGCTCCAGAGGATCATTGCTGTCCCAGACGTGGAGCCATCTGTGCTCCTGCGGGCAAACCAATCTGTTCAGTCTATGGCGGATGCTGTGGTGCTCTTGGAAAACACCCTGTCCGGCAAGCTCAGTCTCTTCCACGACTGCCTCTGTGAGGGTACGGAAGCGGCACAATAAGGCGCCCACATTTACCTGCGAATAGGAATCTGCAATTCACAATCTAATATGAGAAAGGTTGATTTTTCATGGGAATGCCGGTCATCTCCCCCAGCCAGACCACCCGCTGTCAGGCTATCACCGATATAATTGAATCTGTGGCCTTGGAACAAGCCGCCCTCAGTCATATCCTCAACGCGGAGGGAGAAAAGCTTCAAAGGGTTGTCAGTCTGGAGACCGTAGAGCCCTCCCAGCTTTTAGAGTTCAACGAGAGTGTGGAGGAAATGATCCGCACCATCACACAGCTAGAAACTGCCCTTCAAGCCAAACTGGAGCTGTTTGGCGATTGCCTTTGCTCCTGCTCCTCAGCACTCGGGGAAGGATAAGGGCTCAATAGCTGGCTGCCGGCAAAATGCCGGCAGCCAGCTATTTCTAGATTGATGCCTTAGTTCCATGCAGATCGCTGTCAGGCCCTTTGAGCGTATCATTGGTCCGCAGGAGCCAAGCCCGAGAGCGGGGACATACGCAAAGTTTCTCCAAAAAACGATATCGTCCAAAAATGCCCCCAAAGCCATCCAGAGGATGGACTTTGGGGGCGGCACTCATGACTTTAAAAATTTTCCAGATCACAAAAAACAGATTCCTCACAGGAGCGCATTGCCAGTATGGTCTTTTCCATGAGTTCCTCCAAGGTCCACCCAAGGCGCTCTGCACCGGTAGTAATCACATCCCGAGAGCAGCCCGCAGCAAACTTCTTGTCCTTAAATTTTTTCTTCAGGGAGCTGACCTCCATATCCTGGCAGCTTTTACTGGGCCGCATCCTAGCGGCGGCGCCGATGAGCCCTGTCAGCTCATCGGCCGCAAAGAGCACCTTCTCCATCTCATGAACAGGCTCCACATCGCAGCAAAGCCCGTAGCCATGGCTGCATACTGCGTGGATCAGCTCATCGCTGCCGCCGATTTCCGCCAGCAGCTCTGGAGCCTTTTGGCAGTGCTCCTCCGGCCACTTCTCAAAGTCCACATCGTGCAGAAGGCCCACGGCAGCCCAAAAGTCTGCGTCCTCGCCGTAACCCAACTCCTGGGCATACCAGCGCATCACGCCCTCCACCGTCAGTGCGTGCTGAATATGGAAGGGCTCGCTATTATACTTTTTCAACAGGGCCAGCGCAGCCTCCCGATTTGGGCAAGCTTTCATTGGTATCTCTCCTTTTTGTCACGGCGTCTCCCGGGGGTCCGGGTCACCGTCCAGTGTTACAAAATAATCGTAGTAGGGCAATAGAAACGCATATCCACTCCGCAGCCGCCCTACAATCTCCCGGCTGAACAGCTCGTCCGTCAGCTTCTCCTGATGGGAGATGGTAAAG
>ERZ791886.1850-NODE-1850-length-10063-cov-2.711131_pt1 | contig 10063 bp, 10 predicted proteins | sample MGYA00510158_ERZ791886 | MGnify/ENA primary metagenome ERZ791886 (study PRJEB30046, sample SAMN00792063) | human gut metagenome | study: EMG produced TPA metagenomics assembly of the A metagenome-wide association study of gut microbiota in type 2... | reverse complement strand
TACCACAAAAGCAAAATGCCCGTAGAGCCGATAAAATAAGGCTTTGCGGACATTTGAGAAGATATAAAAAGATAGTCAAAAAGACATATATAATTTTTAATAGTTATCATTAATGGGGATGGGATAAAATGCTAATTTTCTTAGATAGTAGTATCTTTTGTGCAGATTTTCATTTAACCAGCACTTCCTTTGAACTGCTTAAAGATTACATTTGCAAAGGCGGAAATTGGCTCTGCTTTTCTGAAATCGTGATTGATGAGGTAAAAAACAAATATAAAGAAAGAATCACTGGGCTTTGGCAAAAAGCAAATTCTGACATTCAAGAATTAAATAAAAGCATGGTAACTAATGTCCCGACTATTCCCGAAGAACACATAAGCAGTGAAATGAAAAGCTACGAAGATTTTTGGGACATGATACCATTTCAATATGGCAATGGTGCACCAGAAGATTATCCCACCACAACTCACAGAGATGTTGTTCATCGAGCATTGGAAAGGAAGAAGCCATTTAAAGATGATGGTAAGGATGGATATCGGGATTACTTAATTTGGCTTACCTTTCTAAATGTAGTCCATCACTATGCTATGGACGAAGCTTGTTTTATTACCTTAAATACCCGAGATTTTTCAGACCCAATAGACAAAAAAGAATTGCATCCTCAGTTGAAAAGAGATCTTGAAGACAAAGGAATTAGTTTAACAAGAGTATCCTATTTTACCTCTCTTAAAGAATTTGTTGAAGCAAGAGTGAAACCAAGTCTTCAAATCATTGAATTGCATGAAAAACTGATAGAGCAACTAAAAGCTGATCGTTCAGGGTTCATGTATCCTCTTGAAGAAAATCTGGCTCAAAAAATTACAGGATTAGAACTATCAGGATTTGACATTGTGCTTGAAGAGGGAGAAAATCCTTCTATAGGCAGCATTGATGAGGTTTCTGAAATTGAAATTGAGGCTATTTCGGAAATCTCTCAAACGGAATTGTTATTGTCTATTCGGGCACAGGCATTATGCAATATTAACTTTTGCATTCATAAATCTGATTTTCTAGCCATGGAAGACAGAAGCCAGATGTCTATTATTGATAATGACTGGAATAAACATTATATTCTAGCAGAAACACCAATGGAACTAGAAATTTCTCTTGAAGTGATTTATGATTCAACCAATAAACAGATTAAATCCATGGATATAGAATCTGTTGAAGACGCTTATGCAGATTGCTTATATTGTCCATACTAATAGAAATGAAGGGGTGCACCCACATCAAGGCGCACCCCTCCAAATCATTTTTCCACCAGTACAGACAACTCCGTGAGAACATCGGACACCTGCCCCCAGAGGGTTTCATAGTCCTGCTGGAGCCCGGCGATCTCCTCCGGGTACACGCCGAAGGTGTTGGCATGGACAGCCACCTGATTGAGATTGTTGGCGCACCGCCGCTGTAACGAAACCAGTTCCCGGACAGGGGCAAGGTCTACATGGAGGATATAGCCATTCAAGGCCATCTTTCGCATGTAGGCCCCGGCGTTGGTAATCCCCGCCTCGGCCATGCGCCGCTGTATCTGGGCCAGCTCGTCCTCCGTGACCATCACATGAAGGTGTCTGCCACGCTTGCGCCGGGCCGTCAGCGTTCCTCCCGTTCCCGGCTTCGCTTGTGGGCGGGCGGCTCCTTCACTCTGTCCAGTTCCTTTTTCTCCAGCCCCTTTGGGAGCGGCGAGGGCGGCAGGTTGTTCAAAATACCGTCCAGCATATTGCCGTTCTGTTCCTCGGAGAGCTCGACTGTCAGCAGGTGGTTATCTTTTTCGTTCATAGCGTCCTCCTATCTGTCCTCATGGGACTTGTTGTGTTTGGCCTTGTCGGGCTCCTTCGTGGGCTCTGCTCTGCGGGCCGCCTCCTTGAGCTGGGCTGTGATGGAGGGCCGGGCTGCCCGGTCAGGGTTGCCGGGAGCTGGGCGCAGCTCGTAATCCTCCATCTGCTTTTCCGTCAGGGGCTTCAAATAGGAAAGTTCGCCCCAAGCCCGCATGGTGCCGCCCTCCACCATACGCCGCTCGTCAAAGTTGATGATCTCCACGGGAGCGTTGCCGGGCAGCTTCGGGAAGGTGCCGAGGTCAACGGGCCGCTGGGTAGAGTAATAGCGGTAATACTCTGCCTGTTCATGGCCCCCGGTGCGCTCATGCACGCCAAACAATTCCTTGTAATCGGCCACACGCTTGGCAAAATCCTTTTCCGCTGTCTGGCCGCTGCTGTGGTAGTGGCCCCAATAGTAGTCCTTCTGGCCGTTCTCCGTTTCGGTAAACTGCCATGTGACAAAGGGGCTGGGAGCCGCTTCGTCAAAGCCCAGAGCGAAGCCACGGCTATTGTCAAAGGTAACGGATTTCAAAATCTCATAGCCTTGATTGCTTTCTATGTGTTTTCCTCCTTTCTGACCTCGGGCCAAGTTGGCCCGAGGTGATGAAGTGTTACGAAATACCCGTCCAAACCGGGGCAAAAGGTATTAGGATATTCAGGCTCGGAAAAGTGTTTCAAAAAAGCCTGATATTCCGGGCTTTTTCAAGAGGCAAATCGTAACGGGGCTACTTGTTTTTATCACGCTTTTTCCTCATGCGATCCCGGCTCCTTCTGCGGTTTCCCTCGGCCTTGCAGGCTTCGGAGCAGTAGGATTGCCGCCCCTCCGGGAGAAAGGGCCGCCCGCAGATAGAGCACAGGCGGGTGTCCGGGGCCAGGCCGTCCTCGCAGATGGAGGCTGTCAGTACCGGGTCAAGTGGCAGAACGGCCTCCCGGAAGTAGTGGCAATAGGCCCCTGTCCAACACTTGCCAAGCATATAACACTCACAATCCAGCGGCAGGCAGCCATACTCCCGGTCATAATTGGCGCACATCTCCGTGACCAGTTTTCGGATACTCTTTCGCTCGTCACGGGTCAGTTCCCGGCACATCAGGACTTCGGGCCAACTTGGCCCGAGGGGCGAAACTTCTTGCGGCAACGGTTTTTTCTGTTGCCGCACTCTTTTAAGTAGCGGCATCCGGCACAGCGGTCAGCGCCGCCACGGCCCGGGCGGGGGATCTCTTTCATCATCTTTTCGTAGGGGCTGTTGGTAAAGTTCATTCCTCGTCCTCCGTTTCTTCCTCAGTCTCCATATCGCCATAGGGGTCGGCTTCATCGTAGTCGTAATCGTCCTCGTCCAGTCCAGCGGCTTCATGCTTCGGACGGTAGACCTTGAAATAGTAGGCCGCACCACCGCCTACCAGCGCCACGGCGGCAACCATCAGAAGATTGCCGACAGGAAAGGTTGCGTCTTTTTCCGGTTCAGGCTCCAGCTCGGGAACAGGTTCTGGGTCAGGTTCGGGCTGGACAACCGGCTCTGTCACTTCGGGCTCCGGGTCTGCTTCTGCGAGAGCCAGAAGGTCTTTTTCCGTGACAGCGTTCAGGAAATACACATTGTTCTCGGTGCGCTGACGGTCAATGACCAGATAAAACACATTTTCGCTGGGGGTGGTAATCGTAAAAAACTCCTTGCCGTCCTCGTCGGTAGCATTATCCACCACCGTACCCGTTCCATCCGGGGTGAAGGGCTTAGTAGTGGTTTCCTCGGCAGCAGGCGGCTCGGTTTCTGCAACGGGCTCGTTACTCTGGGCGTAGGCTGTGGCGCTCATGCAGGTAAAAGAAAACAGGGCGGCAGTCAAAACCGCAGCCCTGCGAAAAAACTTATTCTTCATGTTCGGTATCCTCCTTTGCTTCATCAGACTTCGGGCCAAGTTGGCCCGAAGCGGTAATGCCGGGATTGCTGAAAAACTCAGCCAGTTCGGCGGGCGTCAGTTTCAGAGAACGAACAGCCTGAACAATCATGCTGTTTTCTTCTTCCTGACGCTGTTTCTCCAAATCCCGGATTTTGGTCTGCCACTCGGCAGCCTTCTCACGGGTCTTCGACAGCTCTTTGTCAATTTTTTCAAGTTTGGTCATGGATAGCTCCTTTCTGAAAATCAGTTCAAGCGCCCAAAGGCGTAAAAGTGTTCCTGCCAGTAACTTGTATTGATACTGGCGTATTTAATAGGGTCGCCCGCATGGATCATCATTCCGCCGCCCACATAGATACCCACATGGGAAACGGGGCCATCGCAAGCATAGGTTTTCGTGAAAAAAATCAAGTCCCCGGGCTTTGCGTCGGCAGGTGATACATAGGAGCACTGGTTGAAAATTCCCGTGGCCGTGGTGCGTGGCAGATTATGAACGCCGCTTGCCGTGTAAACCCAGCAGACAAAACCGGAACAGTCGAAGCTGGTACTTGGAGAGGAGCCGCCCCAAACATAGGGCCAGCCCAGATATTTTTCCGCCTCCGAAATCAGCGCCGCAAAGGCCGGGTCGGAAAGGGCCTCGCCCGGAATGGTATAGTCGCTTCCGGGGTCATAGCTGCCTCCGCTGCTTGTGTAAATGTCATCCCACAGATAAGGCTTGTTGCCCTTGAGCTCCAAGGTTATGTCGTAGATTTCCTTCTGCTCGGTGTCCAAGAGGGAGTCAACCATCACGGGGAGGGTCTTGTTCTGGAGCCGCACATGGAGAATGTAATACTCATACGGCACTTCATAGGTGTCGGTGTGGGTCGTTCCATCCTCGTCCGTCCATGTGTCCGTTTCGGTGCGGTAGCGTATCTCCACTTCCTCGGTCAGCGTCAGTTTGTACTGTGCCTCAAACAAGGCCCGGAGTTCTCCCTGCACATTCTCCCGGGTGTAGGTGCGGAGCTTGGCGATCAGGTAGGAAGTCAGTTCATAGGGGTTGTGGCCCAGCTCATCCACCTGATAGCGGTACTCGTCATAGCCGGGGTGGGTGCGCTCAATGTTGGCGATCTTCTGCCGGAGCTCGTTTTCAAGGGTCGTATAGTCCTCGTTGGCCCCTAAAATATCCTCGTCCTCGGCGGTGTAGGAGGTGCCGACCACGGCGTTCATCATGCCAGTACCCAGCGAAGGGAGGGCGGAAAAGACGGAGTTCAAAATCAGGAACAGGCAGAACAACAGCAGAATGATGATTACTCCGCTTTTATGACGGCGCACGAACCGGGCGGCATAGGCCACCGCCTTTTCGGTGGTAGTGGCCGCCGCTCCCGCCGCCTTGGCCCCCTGTCTTGCAGCTTCCCGGGCCTGCTTGGCATATTCCCGCTTGATTTTCCATTTCTGGGCCATGCGGGAAAGGAATCTGCTTTGAAGCTCCGGGTGCTCCTGCGCCATCTGCTGATAGTGGAGGTTGGCATTGGCCTTCATGGTCTTGTGTTCCCATTTCTCCACCTGCCGGGCTGGGTGCTCCCGGATACGCCGCTTGGCATAACGGCTGACCTTATGCGCCCCGGCCTCCGCCAGAAGCTCGGTCTTGTGGGCTCCTTCCACACCAACATTTTCGTGTTCGACCTCATGGATTTTGCGGTGTCCATAGGCCCACACACCAGCCCCCGCCACCATAACCGCCTGTTTGGGAAGGCTGGGCGGCCTCGGCGGCTCCTGACGGGATAGCTTTTCCTTTGCCAGTTCCAGCCGGACAGCGGAATGTTCCGCCTTGGCCTCGGCTCGTTCTTTCTTTTTCTCCCGCTTGTCTTTCTGGTCTTTGCGGGCGGCCTGCTCCTCACAAACGGTATCTTCCCGGGCCTCGCCCTCCTGCCGCAAGCGGGAGGACGGCTTTTCTCGTTCTCTGTCCTGCCTGAATTTTCCGGTGCTCTGGGACTTCGGGCCAACTTGGCCCGAAGCCTGCTCCTTGTCCTGACGGGTCACTTCTTCTTCGGTGAAGTGGAGCCGCCCACGCTTTACCCGTTTCTCACCGTTTGTTTTCTTCGGGTCAACCTGTCCCGAAGCGTCCTTACTCATTCTGGGCCTCCTTTTCCTCCGGGCGGGTGGTCATAATGGAGTAGAGTTTAGTATTCTTCGGGAAACGGTCAACAAACGGAATGGTCACATTTCCGAAGAACAAAAGCCCTTCGCCGGGATTGGAGTGGGTCACATAGGAAAGCTGGTGGGGGCTGATACCCAACTGCTTCGCCAAAATTTGCCTGTCTCCCTGTGCCTGTGACAAAAGCACCATGAAGTCAGAGTTTTCAAAAATATTTTCGATCTGACGGCTGGCAAGGAGGTCTTTCACATTCTGGGTCAGGGCGCTGGGAACACATCCTTTTTTACGGAGCATTTTCCAGATAGTCACAAAATAGCTGGAAGTCAACTCGTCCTGCAACAGCACATGGAACTCGTCGTAATAGCACCATGTAGCAATACCGCAGGAGAAGTTGTAGGAAACCTGATTGTTGGACAGGTCGTTGAGAATGTGCATGGCAATTTTGCGGAGCCCGGAGCCCAGCTTCTTCAAATCGAAGCACAGCACTCGGGCGTTTTTATAGTCCACATTGGTTTTGTGGTTGAACAGGTTGAGGGAGCCCGACACATAGATTTCAAGGGCCGTTGCTAGCCGCTTTGCCTCGGGCTCACTCTGCTGGCACAGAAGGTCATACAGGTCTTGAAGCGTCGGCATGGGTGCGTGTTCCGGGTCGTTGAGCAAATCCCGGTACACCATGCGGGCGCAGCGGTCAATGATGGTGCGCTCGACGGGCTGTAAGCCGTCCTTGCCGCCCACAATCAACTCCATGAGCGAAAGAATGAAGTCACATTTCAGACTGATAGGAGAAACCTCGTCATCCATACTCAAATCCAAATCCATAGGATTGATGAAATGTGGGCTGTTGGGGGCAATCTCCACCACAAGCCCATCCTTTCCAAACTGGCGCACCAGCGGGGAATATTCGCCCATGGGGTCAAGGATGATAATACGGTCATTGGTGGCAAGAAACACATTCACAAGTTCCCGTTTTCCGCTGAAGCTCTTGCCGCTCCCCGGAACGCCGAGGTACAGCCCGTTAGGGTTTTTCAGCTTCTTGCGGTTTGCCATGATGACATTATGGGAAAGGGCGTTCAGGCCGTAATAGATGGCCTCGCCGTCCATGCGGAGCTCCTGCGTCATAAACGGAACGAAAATCGCTGTGGAGCTGGTTGTCATGCCACGCTGTATCTCAATCCCGTTGTAGCCGAGGGGCAGACTGGACACAAGGCCCTGCTCCTGCTGGAAGTCCAGCCGCTTCAAAAGGCAGTTGTACTTCTGCATGATACCCGATACTGTGAACAGGTCGTTGTCCAGCTCTCGGCGGGTGGCGGCGGTATTTACCACAAGGAAGGTCAAAAGAAACATTCGCTCGTTGCGGCTCTGTAAATCATTCAACAGGTTCTTGGCGTCCTGACTGAAAGTAACGAGGTCAGGGGGAAGAATGTCCATGTCGTAACCGCTTCGGACGGCCTTTTTCTGTTCTTCCACCTTCATCTTGTCAATGTCGCTGACTTTGCCCTTGATGGTTTTGATGGCCTTGGCCTGATCGACGGTCTGAATGTGCATGGTAATGGTCATTTCAGCGTCCACCTCCAACAGCTCGGCAAGGAGCTTGTCGGAGAGTTCGGAGGCCATAATCTGCATATAAGAGGCCGCTCCCCAAGTGGAGCCCATGCGAAACAGCCGGGTCTGGCGGAAGTCAAAGCTGGTAGGGGCAATAAAATCCTTCGTCCCCATTCCGGTCTTGGGTATCATATCCCATGTGAAGCGGAAGGACTCTGTGCCGCCGGGGTGAAGCTGGCCGTGGAGTATCTCTAAGCGTTCCAGCCCGTTCAGGGGCCGTGACTGTACGCCCAGCTTTTTGAAGTTGCTGGAAATGTCAGCCTCTACACGCTCCAGCCGGGGCCTTGCGGCGGCGAGACTGTCCGCTGACACGCCGAAGGTCAACAGCTTTGTCCGCACAATGCCGTTATTGCTCTTGGCAATCTGGCCCTCCAGCATCTCCACATACTCACTCCGCATATCGCTGTACCCGTCCTCCTTCATGGGGATATTGAGCTTATATTTGCTCTCGGGGCGGCTTCGGTGGTTGATAAAGGAAAGCTGGAACGGAAGGGAACTGTCGAAGGAATTGAGAAAAGCGCAGTAGCCGTCAAAGATGGCTGATTGGTCATCAGCCTGCGCCAACTGATAGTTAATGTCCTCGTATTCCATGCTCTTGGTATAGAGCCTGTCATTGACCCGGCAGATACCGTCCTTGAAAATCTCCCGGTACGGGATGGTCTGCTGTGCTGTCTGCGGCCCGGCTTTTTTTGCCGGGGCCTGTTTCTTGGGCTTACGGTCAGGACGCTTTCTTTCTGCGCCCGGCCTTGCTGTCTTTGCGTTGGTCTGCAATCGGGTGTTCCTCCTTTCTGCTCAGAAAAGCGTAAAAATTATCGGTCTTATAGGGCCTGACCTTCGGCAATAAAAACCGTGTTCGGATAATGTTGCGGAGCACCTTTTCAAAAGGAAGCCCGTCTTTTTCAAACATGGCGAACAGAAAACACGGCATCATCAGCCCGATCATCAGGAACAGAGCCGTACTGTTCCCAATGTGAGAACGGGTAAACAGGTAAAACGGAATACCGATACCGCCCGCTATGGAGAAACAAATAAGCTGGCGCTTCGTCAAGTTGAAGGCCAGCTTTGTTTTAATTCGGCTCAAATCGTTAGGTACTGGCACATAGGCCAAAGAAATCACCTCCTTGGTGCTTCGGGCCAACTTGGCCCGAGGTCATCGTTCTGTCTGACGGGCCGGTGCCTCCTTTCGGGCAGTCTGCGCCGCCTCAAGGCCCGACTGTCTGGCCCGCCAATACTCGGGATTGTACCGCTTGATAGAGCGGTTGATATTTTCCTCAAAGGCGGCCTTGTCTTTGATACGCTCGGGGATCTTCCAGAGCTTTTTGTCTAAAAGCTCCCGCAGCACCACTTCCTCCTGCGTATCTTCCTCAAAGCAGAGGTAGCCGCCACGCCGAAAGCCGCACCGCTTAGCCGCCGGGGAGAGAAAGGCCGCCACATCGTTTGAAACCATCGTCCCGCCATGGCTGGCTGTGCTCACAAGGAACACGCCGGGGCAGAGCGTGTCGCAGGTCTGTACCGCTCCCCACGGAGATTTGTTCGGCTCCTGATACATTTTTGCCTCCTTCCAGCTTCGGGCCAAGTTGGCCCGAGGTATGATTTAATGGGCTCCGAATATGGACTTTGACAGGCTCCCGGTCTTAAAGAGCACGAAAACAAGGAGCACCGTGTAGCCTACACATTCCCAGATAGCAGCCATCATATCGCCACTTGTAGCGATACTCTGCACCAACACGGCGTAAATCGCCATGCACACCATAATGAGCATCCCCTGAAAGCCGATGGCGAACAGGGATTTGAAATAGTTGTGGCCCATGTGGCCCGCCTCCCGGTTTGCGCTGGTGGCAAAGGGAATGGGTGCAAGGCTCGTCATCAGGTAAATTTCAATCATGCGCCCGTAGACGATAACGAAAATCACGATATTCAGAGCCGTCATGGTAAACTGCACGAAGAACGATTGCAGGAAAATACCGAGGAGCGGCCCCAGTTCCATGGCTTCAAGCTGGGTCTGCATATCGTTCAGTACATCCGGCGTGACGGCGGTGGAGCCTTGTATCAGGCCCGCCGACTGTTGGATGACCTGTTGGGACACATCAAACACCGCCATGACGATATTGAAGGTGTTGGACAAAATCAGCACCGCCACGAAGGTCTTGAAAATCCACTTGAAGAAAATCCATGTGTCGAAGTTGTGTAGATTGTTGTGGTCTATCAGCATTTGAATGAGCTCATAGGTCATCACGAAGGTAAGCACCAGCCCGGCGATAGGCAGGATGACCGTTTCGGAGAGCTGCCGTATCATGGAAAAGACCCCGGCGTTCCATGCCGCCGGGGTCGTCCCTACCTGCGCCGCAATCTCTCCGACCTGCTCATTCACATTGGTAAAAAGCCCGCCGAGGTTTCCCATGATACCCTCGACCAACAGCCCTTTGAGCCATTCCGTGATAGCGTCGAAGATACTTTGCATAGCTTACTCCTTTGGGAAGATTAGAACAGGTTTGCCAGCAGAGGGATCAGATTCATGCCCAGCAGGACGATACCGCCGCCAGCCATGAGCTGTTTTATCCCCAATTAGGTGTAAAACTCTGCTCGA
>ERZ791886.1839-NODE-1839-length-10100-cov-2.040020_pt1 | contig 10100 bp, 9 predicted proteins | sample MGYA00510158_ERZ791886 | MGnify/ENA primary metagenome ERZ791886 (study PRJEB30046, sample SAMN00792063) | human gut metagenome | study: EMG produced TPA metagenomics assembly of the A metagenome-wide association study of gut microbiota in type 2... | reverse complement strand
CGAGATGATTCTTTTTATATAACAGAGACTGATGTTCATGCTGCCCGTGAATATCGATCAGAATAGCAGCTACTTCCTTTAAAACAGCAATTGTTACAGTCTCACCGTTGATCCGGCTTACACTTCTGCCATCCATTAATTTCCGGCTCAAGATCAAAAGGCCATCCTCCGGATAAATACAAAGTTTCTCCAAAGCTTTCAGACGGCTTTTTTCCGTCACAGTAAAGACCAGCTCCACCAGTGCATAATTCTCCCCCTGACGGATCAGATCTTTTGTGTATCTTCCACCCAGTGCCAGATTTACAGAACCCAAAATAATAGATTTTCCTGCTCCCGTCTCACCGGTCAGAATATTTAACCCTTCTGCAAATTCTACTTCTATCTCATCAATCAATGCCAGATTCTTTACGTGTAAACTCTGTAACATCTATTCCTCCTGCCGAACAATTTTACGAATCTTATCCATCACCTTCGGAGTATCCTCTGTCGTGCGGATTGCACACATAATTGTGTCGTCTCCGGCAATACTTCCCACGACCTCGCTCCAGTTCATAGCATCAATAGCCAGGCATACAGCCATCGCCATTCCAGCCACCGTCTTGATGACCAGAATATTCTGTGCCATATCCATCGACATATATCCGTCTCTTAAAACACGGATATATTTTTCACTCATGCCATTGCCACTTTCCTGATGCAGCGCATATTTCTGTTTGCCGTTCTCAGCTGGAATCTTGGTAAGTTTCAGATCCCGGATATCTCGGGACACCGTTGCCTGAGTCACTTTAAATCCTTCCCGGTTCAGATAATCTGCCAATTCCTCCTGGGTCTCAATATGATATTTGCCAATCAGTTCAATGATCTTAGCATGTCTGTTTACTTTCATATCTCTAATTTCCTTTCATCTTCCTTCGAAGCGTTTCCAGAAAACTATCCTGGTTCAATTTTATAATTCTTGTCTGGGCTTCTGCCTTTCGGATCTCTACCATATCACCGGAAGTCAGCTCCACTTCATCCACACCGTCAAAAGCCACGTATGCCTCATCTGGGATTCCATGTTTTCCTTCTCCGATCTGTATCACGATCTCATCTTCTGCTGACAATACAATACTGCTTGTATTTAACGCATGCGGACAGATTGGTGTGATTACGATCATGGATGCCGTCGGCTCTACAATCGGACCTCCCGCTGCAAGGTTATACGCCGTAGATCCTGTCGGGGTAGATATGATCACTCCATCTGCTTCATAGGAGTTCAACAATTCTCCATTTACAAAAAGTCGGAAATGAATGACTCGAATAGCCCCTTTTCTTGCAACTACAATATCATTCAAAGCCAAATCCATTCGCTCTCCGTCAAAACTGCCTTCTAACATCATTCGTTTTTCTACCGTATATCTGCCTTTCACAACACGTTCCAGAGCTCCCTCAATATTCGTTAACTCTACTTCTGTCAGATATCCTAATGTTCCCATATTGACTCCCAGAATCGGGACATCTCTGCCACGCAGAGCACGCGCCACCTCAATAAAACTTCCGTCACCCCCAATAACGATCGCATAATCAAGGTCCGGTGGTATCTGCTCGGAAACAATGGCATTATTCTCATCTTTTGGGCACTGCAGACATATCTTTCCTTCCTGTGTCAGATACTCTTTGACCTGATTCGTTATTGCATAGTCTGCATCTTTGCCATCATTTGTTACAATCAACACTCTCTCTGCCATATCTTTATTCCTTTTTTGCGAGGTTTCCAAATGCCTCATCTACAATTTTTTCAATCTGAATTTTTTCATTTATATCGCCCGGCTCTTCACATTTTTCTAGCTGGACAAGATATTCAATATTTCCTTCCGGTCCTTTGATTGGTGAAAATGTAAGATCCAGCACATGAAATCCATGGGTAGACGCATAGTCCAAGATCATGGTCACGACCTCAATATGTGTACTCTTTTCGCGCACAACTCCTTTTTTACCGACTTTCTCTCTCCCCGCTTCAAACTGTGGTTTAATCAGTGCTACAATCTGTCCTTTGTCTGTCAGATAATCACGAATCGGCATCAGCACTTTTGTCAGGGAAATAAAGGATACATCAATTGATGAAAAATCAACCGGCTCACCGATATCTTCCGGTGTCACATAACGGATATTCGTCTTCTCCATGCAAACTACACGCTCGTCCTGGCGAAGTTTCCAGTCTAATTGTCCATGACCTACATCAATGGCAAACACCTTGACCGCGCCATTTTGCAACATACAATCTGTAAATCCACCTGTAGAAGAACCTACATCTGTGCAGACTTTTCCTTCTACAGATACCTGAAATTCTTTCATTGCTTTTTCTAACTTAAGTCCGCCGCGGCTGACATAAGGCAGTGTATGGCCACGCACTTCAATCTTAGATTCTTCTGGGAATGTTGTTCCTGGTTTATCTTCTTTTTGGTTGTCCACATAAACATTTCCAGACATGATAATGGCTTTTGCTTTTTCTCTGGACGCGGCAAGATTTCTCTTCACCAGCAACACATCCAAACGTTCTTTCATCTTCTATAACTCCTTATACGTCTCTATAATTTTTTCAGACATACTCTCACTGTCAATTCCTGTCATCTTACGGAGCACATCAACACTTCCATGTTCAATGTAATCATCCGGGAGTGCCAGTATCAGGACGTGTGACGGAAGCATTTTTCGCATCACGTATTCTGATACACGCTCTCCGCATGCTCCGGTCTGGACATTTTCTTCAATCACTGCAATCAGTTTGTGTGTCTGACAGACTTTTTCTATCATTGCTTCATCGATTGGTTTAATGAAACGCATATTGATAAGTGTCGGCTCATATCCTTGTTCGATCAGTTTATCTCTTGTCTTCACAGCCTCCTCGAACATATGACCGACGCTTAAAATTGCAATTTCTTTTCCTTCAAAGATCCATTCGCTCTTTCCGTAACTGATTCTTTCCCGGCATCCTTCATATCCGTCGTAAGCCTTTCCTCTCGGATAGCGGATTGCCACTGGCGAATTCATCTGAAGCGCAAACCGTAACATATCGGCTAATTCCCATTTATTCTTCGGTGACATAACGGTCATATTGGGAATATTGGATAAAAATGACAGATCAAATATTCCCTGATGAGTCTCTCCATCGCTTCCGACAAGACCCGCACGATCTACCCCGAATACCACCGGCAGATTCTGCAGTGCCACATCGTGGATCAACTGATCATATCCTCTCTGCAAAAATGAAGAGTAAACTGCAAATACAGGCTTTAATCCTCCTGCTGCCAGTCCCGCAGCAAATGTTACACCGTGTTCTTCCGCAATTCCAACATCAAAAAAACGATTCGGATAATGCTTCTTAAATCTGGCAAGTCCGGTTCCATCTGCCATGGCAGCTGTGATTGCCACAATATCTGGATTTCTGGATGCCTCGTCACAAAGCACTTTACCAAACACATCTGTATAAGTATCTCCTTCTTTTTTTGCAAGTACCTTACCGCTTTCTATGTCAAAAGGTCCGATCCCGTGAAATTTATCCGGTGCTGTCTCTGCAGGTTCATAGCCCTTTCCTTTTGTTGTCATAACATGAAGGAGTACCGGGCCTTCCACTTTCTTCGCTTCCTTAAGAGCTTTGCAGAGCATTGGTAAATTGTGTCCCGGAATCGGTCCCAGATAAGTAATTCCCATATCCTCAAAGAACATGCCCGGTACCACAAGCTGCTTGATACTGCTCTTTGTCTTCCGGATATGCTCAATCATACGGTCTCCCATGACCGGCACCTGCTGCAAAGCATTTGTCACACCTTTTTTCAGTCCGGTATAGATATCTGCCGTCCGGAGATTTGCCAGATATCTGGACATTCCGCCTACATTTTCTGAAATGGACATATGATTGTCATTGAGTACCACAATAAAATTCGTCTTCAGATTCGATGCATTGTTCAGCGCCTCATATGCCATACCTCCGGTCAGAGAACCATCGCCGATCACAGAGATAACGGTATAATCTTCATGTTTTAAATCTCTTGCTCTCACATAACCAAGTCCTGCAGAAATCGAAGTAGAGCTGTGTCCTGTATCAAATGCATCACACTGGCTTTCTTTTCTCTTCGGGAAGCCGCTCATACCGCCGTAACTTCTTAAATCTTCAAATCCTTCTTTTCGTCCGGTCAGTAATTTATGTGTATAGGACTGGTGTCCAACGTCCCAGATAATCTTATCCTTTGGCAGATCACAGATCAGATGCAATGCCATCGTAAGCTCTACAACGCCAAGATTGGAAGCCAGATGTCCTCCTGTCTTGCTGACCTTCTCTACAAGGAATTCACGGATCTCTCCTGCAAGGCACTCCAATTCCTCGCTGTTTAGTTTTTTTATGTCATTTTCCTTTTGTATTCGTTCCAGCATACTGGTCCCCCTCTATTTTTTCCTGTGAATCAGCTCCATAAGCAATTCTTCCAGATATGGATTCTCATTCGGAAGTGTCCGAAGCAGGCTGATCGCCTCTTCCGATTTTTCTTCGACCACTTTCTTTGCATCGTCAATGCCAAGTAATGTTACATAAGTAGTCTTCTCATTCTTTTCATCACTATGTATCGGTTTGCCAAGTTCTTCCTGGGTGCTTATCACATCGAGAATATCATCTTGCACCTGGAATGCCAGTCCAACAAGGCTTGCAATACGCTCTACCGTCTTTACCTCTTCCTGGCTTGCTCCACCAAGAATTGCTCCGATCATCATAGAAGCTTCGATAAGTGCTCCGGTCTTTAATTCGTAGATCGTATCTAACACATCTTTTGAAACAGCATGCCCGGTCTCTTTTACATCGATGACCTGACCTCCAAGCATTCCGTAAATTCCGGCTTTCTCACCAAGTACGCGGATTGCATTTCCGATTGTCAGACTATCTTCCGGTTCCAGAACAAATGCTTTGACTGCTGTCTCAAATGCGTAATTCAACAAAGCGTCTCCCGCCAGAATCGCCATGTCTTCTCCGTATACAACATGCGTCGTCTTACGCCCTCTTCGATATTCATCATTATCCATTGCCGGAAGGTCATCATGTACAAGAGAATATGTATGAACCATCTCAATCGCTGCCATAAATGGCTCAATTACTTTTGACTGACCACCGAACAAAGTATAAGTCTCCTTCATCAACATCGGACGAAGTCTCTTTCCTCCGGCCAGAAGACTATATCCCATAGCTTCCATAATAATTTTCTGGTATCCCTTTTGCTTTGGCAGGTAATTCTGCAGAGAATCTTCAATCTTCCTGACTTTCTGCTCTTTTTGTACTTTAAAATCAAGATTCAAACTCATGTGTCTCTCCTTCACTATCCAATACAAGCATCTGTTTTTCGATTTTATCCATCTTGTCATTGCATGCCTTTAACATATCAATGCCTTGATGATACATCTGAAAAGAATCTTCCAGAGATACTTCCGGCTCCTCCATAGCCTGGATCAGTTTATCCAGTTCCTGAAACATCTCATCCAGTGTTTTTTCTTCCTTAGCCATGGCGCTCCTCCTTTACACTCTCTACTATCATCTGAATGGATCCATCTGTCACATATGCCGACAGATGATCACCACATCTGACCTGTTCGATACTTCGGACTGCTTTTTTGTCCACATCTTCAATATATGCATATCCCTGATTCAGTTTCTGAAGTGGGGATAATCCTTTCATCTGTTCCATATAAACTGCAAACCGGTGTCTGTACTGCTCTACTTTGCGATGTAGCAGCATATGCAGCTTTTCTTCTGTATCCGCCATTCTCTGCCTGTCTTCTTGAAGCTTATGCTCAGGGTGCAGATACTTTAACTTCGTCTCATACTTCTCGATTCGAAGTCTAGATACCTCCATTTTTCTTCGCAGATAGCCCTGTAACTGACTTCTTCTTACATCCACCTGTTCCTGTGTCTTCCAGTAATCATACACTGCCAATTCTGCTGCTGCAGAAGGAGTCGGTGCTCGAAGATCTGCCACATAATCTGCAATAGTCGTATCCGTCTCATGCCCTACCGCAGAAATCACCGGTGTCCGGCAGTAAAAAATTGCTCTTGCAACTTCTTCTTCGTTGAACGCCCACAAATCTTCAATGGATCCGCCGCCTCGTCCGACAATGATCACATCTATGTCATCCTGATCCAACATACGTATACCTTTTACAATGCTCTCTTTCGCGCCTTCTCCCTGCACAAGTGCCGGGTACAAAATAAGTTGTACAAAAGGATTTCTTCGTCTGGAAATGTTCATAATATCCCGGATCGCAGCTCCGGTCGGTGCTGTCACAACACCGATTCTTCGTGCATATGCAGGAATCGGCATCTTATATTCCGAAGCAAACATTCCCATCTCTTCCAACTCACGCTTAAGAGCCTGAAAACGCTCATAAAGAACACCTTCTCCATCCAAACGGATCTCCCTTGCATATAACTGATAAGAACCTCCTCTTTCATAGACATTGACCTGTCCGAACACTACGATCTGCTGTCCCTCACACATACGAAAAGAGAGCCCGCCGCGCTGCCCGGCAAACATTACGCAGGCAATCGTTCCAGACTCATCTTTCAGTGAAAAATATATATGTCCTGAAGTATGGTATTTACAATTAGATACCTCGCCCTTCACATAGATACGGTTCAACATGTAATCCTGTGTAAACATGTTCTTGATGTAAGCATTCACCTGGCCTACCGTATATACATTCCGTGTCATTACACACCTCTATATTCAAGATTCGCCCGCGGGGCAACATGTAATGTTCTACTCAATCCCCCGTCAGGCGTATATCAGTCTGTTATTTATGACAGCCGGGCCAGCACACCATTGATAAATGCCGGGCCTTCATCACCACTGTATTTTTTTGCGAGCTCTACCGCTTCGTTGATTGCAACTCCTACCGGTACGTCCTCGTCATATTTCATCTCATAGACCGCAAGTCTTAAGATACTTAGATCTACCTTGTTCATGCGGCTTGTCTTCCAGCCTGTCACATGTTCATTGAGCATCTCATCAATCTCTTCAGATTTCAAGATGACGTTCAGAGCCTTGTCTCTGATATATGCCATGTCTTCCTCTTTTGGTTCCTGGTCAAGCTGTTCAAAATAAAGCTGCATCTGCTGCGGCATCTCCTGATCACTGTTAAATTCATAACTGAACACCATTCTGAAAATGTGTTCCCTCATCTCTGTTCTCTTCACTTATGCTTCCTCCGGCACATCAACTCCGGCTACACGGATATTCACGTCCGCGACCTCAAGTCCTGTCATATTTTCAATTGCAGCTTTTACCTTCTCCTGCACTTTTGCTGTAATATCTTTAATACTGTATCCATAGCTCATATTAAGAGCCAGTGTCACAGTCACGATGCCGTCCAGGACATCTACTTTTACACCTTTGGATAAAGATTTCATTCCAAGCTTTGCGATCAGCTCTCTTGTCGCATTCCCTGCCATAGAAGAAACACCTTCTACTTCCATAGCTGCAAGTCCTGCGATAATTGCTACAACTTCATCGGCAATCTTTACTTCGCCCAGATTCTCATCTGACTTTATTGTATAAGTTTTCTTTTCTTCTTTACTCATATCTACCAATCCTTTCGGTTTTTCTATACGTCCTTTTTAAGCATTTTACCACATTCGCATACATTTGCAAAGGTTCACGGTAAATATTTACAAACCTTATCGGGCAAATTCAGTCAGAACCAGTCCATCGTTACGCTCCTGGGTCATGCGGATACTCCACTCATTGACAAAAAGAAGAAGCGGACGGTCTTTTAAATCCTTCACTTTCTTCATATCAGAAGTACCTGAAAGCTTTGCAAGATCGAAGTCCTGCGGATTATCAATCCAGCGGATATACTCATATGGCAGATTCTCCAGTCTGATATCTACGTTATATTCATTCTCCAGACGATATTTTAAAACATCAAACTGCAAAACTCCTACAACTCCTACAATGATCTCTTCCATACCTGTATTAAACTCCTGGAATATCTGGATCGCACCTTCCTGCGCAATCTGATTAATTCCTTTGATGAACTGTTTACGTTTCATCGTATCGACCTGACGCACTCTTGCAAAATGTTCCGGTGCAAAAGTCGGGATTCCTTCATAACTGAACTTGTCAGAGGAGGTTGTCAATGTATCTCCGATTGAGAAAATTCCCGGATCAAAGACACCGATAATATCTCCACCGTAAGCTTTATCCACCATGTGACGCTCACTGGCCATCATCTGCTGTGGCTGGGAAAGTCGTACTTTCTTGCCTCCCTGCATATGGAATACATCCATGCCTGCCTCGAATTCTCCGGAACAGATACGCATAAATGCGATACGGTCACGGTGTGCTTTATTCATATTTGCCTGAATCTTAAATACAAATGCAGAAAAATCGCCTTCTTCCATCGGGTCGATCTCACCTTTATCAGACTTTCTTGGAAGCGGTGATGTAGTCATCTTAAGGAAATGCTTCAAGAATGTCTCTACTCCAAAGTTCGTCAGAGCAGATCCGAAAAATACCGGTGAAAGTTCTCCTTTACTTACCATCTCCTGATCCAGTTCTGCTCCGGCTCCATCCTGAAGTTCAATCTCTTCCTCCAGCTTTGCTTTCTGCTCTTCACTGATGAGTCCATTCAGGGAAGGATCGTCGATCGGCACAATCTGCACTTCTCCCTGTGTCGTACCCTTTCTTGTATCTGAGAATAATTCCACACTCTTTGTAGCACGGTCATAGACACCGCGGAACTCCTTACCGGAACCGATTGGCCAGTTGACCGGGCAGGTCGCGATTCCCAGTTCATTTTCAATATCATCTAATAGTTCAAATGTATCCATCGCCTCACGGTCCATCTTATTGATAAATGTAAAAATCGGAATATGGCGCATCGTACATACTTTGAACAGCTTTCTTGTCTGTGCCTCAACACCCTTGGATGCATCAATGACCATGACCGCAGAATCTGCTGCCATCAGAGTACGGTATGTATCCTCTGAGAAGTCCTGATGTCCCGGTGTGTCCAGAATGTTGATACAATATCCTCCATAATTGAACTGCAGTACAGAAGAAGTAACTGAAATACCTCTTTCTTTCTCAATTTCCATCCAGTCAGAAACTGCATGTTTTGATGTTGCTTTTCCCTTTACACTTCCCGCCTGATTGATTGCTCCTCCATATAGCAGAAACTTCTCAGTCAGAGTCGTCTTACCGGCATCCGGATGGGAAATGATCGCAAATGTTCGTCTTTTCTCAATCTGTTTCTTAACATCGTCCTTTATCTTTGACATATATTTGAATTCTCCTATCTAAACTGTCCCATCTTCACACTTCATATCTACATCATATTTTTTACATTGATTAAAGTTATGAACAAATGTGGACTTATCTCATGTTTCAATCAGCGACATACATTATAGCATAAGGAGACATTTTCCTCAACGAAAATTTGGCGGCTGTAGATAGCCGCCTTATTGCAAAGTAACAAGTCTGCGTAAATCGATTATTTTCCTTCTGCATATACTGGAGTGATTACAATATTCTGCGCTGCCACGCCTGTTTTCCTTGTTACAATGTCTTCAATCTGAGCCCGGTTTGCTTCCGTCAGTTCTGATGCATTGACAACAACGTCTGCAGAGTCCTCTGAAATACTGACTACAGAATCAAGAAAGCCTTTTGACGCCAACATTGTCTCTGCTGCCGTTTCTTTTTCTGCAATCTCTGTCATGGCTACCATCTGCGCCACAGCGTCCTGCTTCTGGGCATCACTTAAAGAGTCACTGTCAATGATGCTCTGAAGCGTCTCCTTGTTCTTGGCACGCACCTGTTCTCTTGTTACCTTCGCCTGTGCAGCCACCCTGAAGTTAAGACCGCTTCGCCTGGATTGCCATCTACTTCGCCTTCATCGCCGTCCTGGCTTTTGATATCCCCGGAAGCACTGGCAACATCTTCATCAGAAATATCCAGAAGTTCTTTATTCGCAAGGTCACTGCCTGCCTCCTTCGTATTCTGAGATCCCGGTAATAATCTTCCGGAATAATTCAGATATCCTGCTGCTGCGATCATCACTGCAAGAGCCGCAATGATCAATTG
>ERZ791886.1835-NODE-1835-length-10105-cov-2.120597_pt1 | contig 10105 bp, 7 predicted proteins | sample MGYA00510158_ERZ791886 | MGnify/ENA primary metagenome ERZ791886 (study PRJEB30046, sample SAMN00792063) | human gut metagenome | study: EMG produced TPA metagenomics assembly of the A metagenome-wide association study of gut microbiota in type 2... | reverse complement strand
CGCATCCACCTGAAGCAAAGCTGCCTGAAGGTTCATCATATGGATTCCATCGAGGCATACTTCAAAATCATCCTCCATACAGCCTGCATAATAAATGTCTGTGATTGGGATTCCAGACGTTGTCGTTGCATAAAACTGTACAATACCGGAAATGTTCCGGACAATCTCGGTCCCAAAATCCAGCGTTCCGCGCTCGCTGAAGATACGGCTCCTTGTAGAATACAGATATACTCCGTTCTTATACAGGATACTGGTCACGCCAGAATCCTCAAAAAATAAGAAGATAGCCGTCTTATTGGCATAAGTCTTTAACTGGGACAATCCTTTTAAATATGCTTCCATCGGCACAGTAATTGCACGCACCGGAAGCTTTATCTCCTCACACATTGCTAAGAGCCGGTTACAAATGTTTTCTTCTACGCTGGCACAGCATACGGTCACGCCCTGCTTTTTATCTGCATACGTAATGCCATAATCTACAATTCCTTCTGCCGCTGACTCTGAAACAACATGTTCTGCCATCTTTGTAAGCTGCTTGCCTGTTGCAAACGGAATCTGTGAAATTCGTGCGGATGAATAATTGGATGGAAGCACAAGCTTTACAGAACCTGGATGCTCCTTTGCCTTATATGCAAGAAGTGCCCTTTTCCACTGTTCAAAAGGGTCTGTGTGAACTTCGGTCGGGATCATGTCTGTCCTGCTGATTCTTGGTCTTCGTCCTGCTTTTCCACTTGCAGCCAAAATACATTCTTCCTGTAAAACAATAACAGTATCGCTCACCTGTAAGTTCCTCCTTCGTAATTACGCATTTTCGATAGCTGAGTAAGACTGATAGATTGGGAGCATAACTCCAATCATAATACAGCCGACGATCAGCGCCATAAATATAATCAAGATTGGCTCCAGAAGCGTGACCATCCGCTTTGTAGCCTGTTCTGCATCCGCTTCCAATGTCTCCGCAATGGAATCCAGCATCACATCCAGACGTCCGCTTTCTTCTCCGACCAGAATCGTGCTGGACAGTTTTTTTAGCAATCCGTCAACTTCACGCAGTCCCTGTGAAAGCGGCACCCCGCTACGGACCATTGTGATAACTTCGTCAAACTGCGACTCTACATAACCATTTCCAATCGTCTTTGCAGCCACTCCAACGGCTGAAACAAGGGGCATACCACTGGAGTAAAGACTGCTCAGTGTTCTGGCAAAACGTGCCGTATAAACAACTTTGAACAACTTACCAAAGCCCCACATATGAACCTTCATCCAGTCTACGCCTCTTCGCACTGCCGGAATTCCGACAATGATACGAATCAGTGCAACGATCACTGCAACGGTCAATAATGCAATATACCATTTCTGAACAAGAAAGTTGGAAACCGCGATTAAAATATTAGTGATCATCGGAAGACTTTCCATCTGATCAAACAGACTCTGAAACTGTGGCAGAATAAAGGTTACGATCAAAATCACAATTACAACACAGAGCACCAGCAAAATACATGGATAAGTCATGGCTGACTTCACCTGCTGGGTCAGCTTATAATCCTTCTCATACTGAACCGATAATCTCTGTGTCACCAGATCCAGGTTACCACTTCCCTCACCGGAACGGATCATTCCGATCATCAGATCTGGAAAGCATTCCTTGGATTCCATGGCATCAGAAAGACTGATACCGCGTTTCAAATCCTGCAACACATCCTTATAAATATCCCGCTCGTCTTTGTTAATTCCTTCCTGCTCGGAAATGATGTCGAGCGCCCTTACAAGTGTGACACCTGATGCCAGAAGTGTGGACAGTTCCCGGCAAAAGGCTGCAAGCTGCTTCGCTTTTAACTTTTTATGCTTTTTTGCTCCATTTAAATCTTTCGCTTCAACCAGATAGAGGTTCTCTTCTCGTAACTGCTGCGTCAGCGCATTCTCGGATGCAGCCTCCACAGTACCTTTATGAACCTTGCCACTCATATCCTTTGCGACGTATTTAAAACGTGCCATGTGCGAACTTCCTCTTTCTTTCTATTATATCTATACCTGCTTTTTGTCTCTTTATAAAAAATGCAGATACCATGTAACGGTCTGATCTCCATATAATGCCGCCAGCGCCAGTCCGAATGCAAGAAATGGTCCAAATGCAAATACATCTTTTTTTCCTAATTTCCTGCTCGTTAACATAAATGCTCCGTACGCGCCTCCTGTCAACAGCCCGAAAAACATGGCGCACACTACCGGTCCTGTCCCAAGAAATGCTCCGGAGACCGCCATTAATTTGATATCCCCGCCGCCAAATGCTCCTGGGATCACAAGTGCCAGAAGCAACATCGGAACAGAGATGATCAACGCCCCGATCAGCCTGTCTATAAGCCCATGCTCCGGAACAAGCCATATATTTGCAATTGCTAATATCAAAATAAAAATGTGAAATCTATCATAAATGATCTGGGTATCCCAATCAATAAGGGCTACCACAAGTAGTATTCCAAAATAAATCAACATGACTGTACCACGCATTGATAACAATCCAAGACTGCCACAGCCATAACGAATTCCACAGCCGATAAATGCTGCGCCGCCAATCACTTCCACGAAGAAATCTCTTCCCGGAATGCGGCTTTTACAGCCTGCACATCGTCCACGCAGGAAGATGTAGCTGACGCACGGAATCAGTTCCCATGCATGTAATACTCTGCCACAATTGGTACAATGACTTCTTCCGTTTACCACACTCTCTCCTCTTGGCAAGCGGTCAATCACCACATTCAAAAAACTAAAGATACAGGCTCCGAAAAAGAACCGGATCACCCATAAAATACTTTCTAATACAATTAACATGTTATTCTACTCATCTGTCTTATTCTTCTTTGCCAGCCATATAGTCTTCATAGTAGACCGTATATGATTTTGGCTCTAATGTGTACCAGACGGTGTAATCACCTTCCCGGTATACGAACTTTTCAACGGTATATCCGTCCTCTGCCATCTGAAGCACCCAGAAATCTCCCGGTGCTTTGCTTAAATTAAGCACTTCTGTCCGGATACTCTCAGCGACGCCTCCCTCCTGGGAAGCGTCGAAAAAAGTATCCCTCCTGCCATAGCATTCCTGTCCAGTTACCTGGAGCGCCAGCCGCACCGATTTTGCATGCCCCAGAGCCACTTGAGCGTCTGCCCGATGTAAAAGTCGGAGCGCTCCGGGTATTACTGTCACGATCGCAAGCAGGATAATAATTAAGACCATAAGCACACTCTTGATCCAACGATATTTAATTTGGATAACTTTTGATTCATACTGTTGGGTCATGAGTTCATGCCTTTCCTTTTAGTTTCCAGCTTAGTTAACTGAATATTTTTCTTTTCCAGCTTCTGTAGTATAGGTACAAGTTTTTCCTTTCTTTGTATACGTTACTCCTGTAACCTTTGCACCTGTAATCGTTACAGATTCAATATTACCTGGTGTTACTTCTGCAAGGTCTGCAACTGCTGCCTGTGTGACATCTTCGCCATACTTAACTTCACCATTAACATCTTTCTTTGCATATGCCTCATCCGTAAGTGTCTGTGCTGCCATTACAACCTGACGTGTTTCAGCAATGATATCTTTCTCTTTTGCCTTATCAATATACTTTGTCAGTGCTGGGATTAACAGTGCAGCAAGGATTGCCAGGATTACTAATACTACGATCAGCTCTACTAATGTGAATCCTTTTTTCTCTTTTAATTTCTTAAACATTTTTCTCGTCTCCTTTATTGCTTTTTTCTTTTGAGAATCTATATAAACGCCTCGGTGCAAGCGTTCATACCATTATTAATATAATCTATTCATTAATTGCTGTGATAGCGGAATCTGCATTTCCTTTTACCGTGATCGGATTGCGGAATTCCAAAACTTCTGTATCGGTTGCCATCACATTTTTTAAACTTTTTGTTGCTTCATCATACTCCGAATAGACAGTTACTTTTGCTGTAATGCTGCTTATCTTGCTTCCATCCGATACATTCGCCGGATACGAATATTCTACCTCTACGTAATTGCCCATATAAAAACCTTTTGCAAACACATTTGCCACGGCTCTTGCGATGGGCTTTCCATTCTGAGTAAAGATATATTGTCCAGTGTTACTGTTTCGAAAGTAGTACCGGGTCAGTAACTGCCCTGTCTCAACTGCATCTGCTGTTCCTGTTGTTTTATCACCTATATGGATCTCTGTCTCTGAACAGCCATTGGCAGACACTAATTCTACAAAACCTTCCGGAGTCATGAATTCAATTGCATTCCCTTTTGTATTCGTCCCTTTGGAACCACCATACTGCTCTTCCACCGCGGTTGTTCTTTCATATAGTTTTACATACCCGGCCGCGTCCTTTGTAATCGTCCGAAGTTCCGTCATAGTTGTATCTAAAACAGACTGTGCATACTGGGTCTTCTGGATCCTGACAAATATTCTGGAGGCAGAGCTTAAGGCACTTGCCGCCATTGCCATCAGAATGCTGATGAGAAATAGCGTGACCATTGTCTCTACAAGCGTTGTTCCTTTTCGGTCTTTCACAAGGTTCTTCGCATATGACAATTGTTCTTTTCTTTTTCCAGCTTGTCTTCTATCTGTTAATATCACGAATTGCCACCACCCTTTGGTGTTGTATGTACCTGTGCATCACTCTGTGATGCGTCTGCATCCGGACTTCCATAAAGATAGAACGTGGTTGTCTGTTCTTCTCCTTTTGAATCCGTATAAGTCACAATCTTTTTATTCAAATCCGTTGCTACCGAAAACACATGATTTCCTTTGATCGACATATCGGAGTTTGTCGCGTTAAAATCGATGCTCTTATTGTGTTCTACGGAAGTTACTTCTGTATTCTGCAATGCTTCCATGATTTTTGCATTGTCACTTCGAATTTCTTTATTTTTCTTCAGGGAATTACTGCTATAAGTAATTGCCCCCTGTAAGATTCCCATTAGTATCAGGAATATAAAGATACTGGCTACTACTTCCACCAACGTTTCGCCGGCATTCGCCCTTGATTTCTTAATTGGCCGCACTTGTATCTCCTCCTTCCTGACTATCCTGATATATATTCTCTTCAAATCGACAGGAGGTCGATACTGTCCGGTTATACGTGTAATGGATTGGCGTATTATCCTCAATTGTATACACAGCTCCACTACTGTTACCGACTTTCCATGTACCGCCGCCTCCGACATTCTCTATCCACACAATTGTATTGCCATTATGTGTAAATGTGACCGGATATTTCTCCGCTCTCGTATACTCTGTACGATATGTGTAAGCAGCATCTTCATAATATGCAGTCACTTCTACCGTAAATATGTACTGGCGGACTGTCGTATTCTCAATGTTCTTGATTGCACTGGAATAATTCTCTCCTGAAGAGCCGGTAATCACACCACCACTCAAAATTTTACCTACATTTTCATCACTGTTCTGTTCCTTTTTTAATGTCACGGAAATGTTGCCATAACCTTTATCTGACAACGGAGAACTAGATATATCAGACAAATTCGAACCATCTTCGACAAAATTGTACTTTGTGCTGTCTTTATAGTCAGAATTATACTCTAGATATTTTTCATCATCAAGGAATTTATTTGCAAATGCATAAAAAGTTCCATCTCCAACCGTGCTTCCATCATCTGCATACTTTTTGTCATATTTTATCAGCTCATTTTTCAGCACATCTGAATAACTTTTTGCCAGTTGATAGCAGCGTTCTTCTTTTAATCTCTGATTCGACTGGGCAGTCAGCATTCCTGCTGTATACAGGATGGCAGCAGCAAATGCAATAAAAAATGCAGATACGCAAAGCACAAGTGCCATCGATATTCCGTTTTTTGCATTTGCCCGCAATTGCTGCCAGCCCTTACATTTCATAAATTCTATCTCCTTTAGTGATTCTTCCACTCTACCTTCGTCTCATCAGACTCCACATAAGCCTCACTCTTCTGAAGAATCTGATCTTCTTCAATATTCTCTGTCACATTTGCCTTAAAGACCATGCTGTCAGAAATATGAAGGTTCGTATGTTCTACATTTCCATCTCCTGCTTTGACATCTGTCACATCCGGAAGCTTCAAGGTATAACTGTATGTACCGTCTGCATTCTTCACAACATCCAGCTTTGTTGAAAGTGTGAGTTCGTAAGTCGGTGTGGAACCATTTTCCGCTTTGTATGTGGATGTGATTTTCACACTGTAGTCGGTAATGTCAAATTCGTGGTGGATTTCTGTCTCCGGTGTTCCTTCCGGATACTGACTTGCAGTGTCATTCTCGTCAATTGTTACCCACTGCCATTCTTCCACCGTCCTTACTTCACCATTTATCTCTTTTTTTACCTCAACCAGACGGTATACCTGAACCTGTACTCCATCCGCAGTTTCTATAATACGGACATTTTTGTCCAGTTGTGTCTTACCTCCCTGGGCTGACGCATCTTGAATGGTTCCATTCAGATTCAGTGTAAATATATCTGCACAATCTACACTGTTCCAGCTCAGTACCGTCTGCTTCGCTGTCCATACCTTATCTTCTCCCGCAACCTCCGGTGTTGTTGAAACATTTGCCGTAAGCTCTACGGCGGCTTCATTTGACTCAACCTGCGGTGACTGAAGTTTTACATACGGAAGTCTGTAAGTGTCTGACTTCGTCCACTCGGAACTGATATTTCCACCGCCAGATGAAATTCTTGCGTAAAATACAATCCATTTTCCGGCGTATTGGATCGACAGTCCCTGCATGTCATGTGAATACTTATGATCCGCCACTTCCATCTGCGCAACCGACCCTTCGATCGGATATGCCTGAACATAATTTCCCGGGTCTGTCTGTGTTGCCGCTTTTGCCTTTGCCGCGCTGTCATAAACATAAGCCTTTATCAGATATGCACTGCCTCCTGGCGGTACGCTGGCATTATCATCGGGTGTAAGAGAAACGGTCATTCCTCCATTTGTAAATGCATCTGCTGTAATGTAGTTGTCTGCGTGATGTGTCCAGCTTGTCTGCCATGTAATATTCGGTTTTGGCAAACGGGTCGGTATTTCAAGTTCATTTGTAATACCTGCCACACTGTCAAGGTACGCACTGTCTGCAGCTACTTTTGCTTTCAGATAAATGACTACACGCTTACCTGCATATGCTTCCAGATTCACATCTTCGCTATATGTACCATTGTCATTCTGCGCAGTTGTGATCAAAGCACCCAGTTCTTTCTCTTCACCAATTTTTCCTTTGTCATCATATACACGTATATATGCCTGATATCCGTTACAGCCTTCCTCTGATGTAATCTGTGACCAGGATAATCTGTAGATTAATTCATTTGTATCCGGATTCTCGGCTGTCAACTGTGATGGCTGTTCCAGTCTTTGTTTTACATTGTAAATTCCGGTTGTTGCAAGGCCGATCTGTTTTACTGCAGACGTATTCTTTCCAACGCGTGTCACTTTCAGTTTTACCTTGGAGTAATTCCAGTCTGTACCGTCAACTGTCAGTGACTTGCCTCCTGTATAAGCATCTCCAAGATCGATCTTCACTTCTCTGCCAGATGCATCAACACCTGTCATAGATACCTGATATTCCGGTGATGAAGTGCCTTCTATACCTGAATCCCATGTGAATGTATACAACATCTCACCATTGGTTCCGATGACCGGCTCCAGGTATGTATCCAGATCTGCTCCTTCAAGCGCAGGCGCCGGAAGCCACGTCCAAAGCGTAGATGTTACATTTTGATAATAGTCAAAATATCCTGCATAGTTTTCCAGTGTCGTACTGTGTGAGTAGGTCCACTGTGCAGTTCCATTTTCGTCCACATCTGTCAGTTCTTTTACATTTGCTTCTGTAATCCGACTGGCGTCTACATCATAATAAGTATATACCGGACCAAGACCGGAAGACGCATACCAGATGCGTACTCTTAAGTTACTTGCCTGCCCTATATACTCTGGCAGATTTGTAAATGTTGCAGAAGCTTTTCCGGCCGATACGGTCAGAATATCTTCTTTTGCAAATACAATGTTATCTTCACCATTCCACGTACCGATCAACTCTGCACGGTAGATTGGCGGGGTATTCATTTTCTGATCTTTGGCATCCAGCTCTACTTTTACAGAAAGGTCATCCAGCGTTGTTCCTGTAACCGTTACATTCTGTTCCAACTTTGGAGTCCATTCCTTCAAAGTAATTGGCGGTCTGTATCCCGGAAGCTGTGTCGCTGTGGAAATCTCTTTGGACGACTCTGCCATGGTTGTTCCGCTTGTAGTAGATGCCTGGGCTGTCATCTGGTAAGTATGAGCCCCGTCTTCTCTGTGTGCCACTTGCATTGTTCCTGTCGGATTCGATGCATTCAGTGTCAGATCACCAATTCCTGCAACCTTGATCTTCACCTGCCAGTTTGGATAAATAGCGTTACCATTTTCATCTGTTGCATTGTATTCATCCAGATTATTGAGTACAAACCGGTAAACATGATTGTTATCTGCATTCTGTTTTGAAATAAGTTCAATCCTTACATCCGGATCCGGAAGTACTTTGTTGATACTTTGTTCCGGCAGATCATACCACTTCGAAGGTTCCACATCGTCAAACATACTGACTGCACGGACAGAAATCTTTACCTTTCCTGTTATTTCTTTTGAAATAGAAAAGCTTTCGTTTTCGGAATAAATCTTATAAATCTTTTCATTCGTTCCGTTCGTCACCCGCACTTCATACATAAATGGATCACATGCTGTCGTGCTATCATACAGCTCACTTCCATTTCGTGCATTGTCCATTGTCTGTGGTACGACTTTTACAGTTATCTTACCGGTTTCCACCTTTGCTTCAGCCAAAGCCGGTGCAAGGAGTTCATTTTTCTCCTTTTCTACACCTTCCAGACGGCGATAACTTTCACGGGAATTATATGCAAGTAAGTTCTTGGAAGGATCTGTGATGGTTGCTCCAATATAATAAATATTATCGTGATTTGGATACTGCTCATTACCTACATAATAAAGCACCTGTCCAATTCTTGTACCTGAACCGTCTTTTATGTATCCATCCTGATCTATATAACAATTTGCTCCGTTAATCGAGTTCACTCCTGAATATATTTGCGTGACAACGTATGCTCCGTCATCTGCTTTTCTCATAATCTGAGTATTCTCTATAATCTTGCCAAAACTAAGCTTATCATCCGAAACTCTCACTATATTCTGTGATTGATCAGATCCTTTTATAATTGTTCCATCAGTAGTCTTAATTCCAATCGTGAAATCTGCGCCCAGATAGCCGTCCTGTTTTCTTTTAGTCTGACCCCCTATTCCATCATAAAAGAAATTATTTTTTCTATTTTCAGCACTCATGGACGTCGGTTTTTGACTTCCTCTGCTGATTCCATTCGAATAAATAGGATTTCCTGTTTTATTATAATCTTGATTTCCAAAGCTAGGCGAATAACAATCATTTACAATTGTGTTGTTGCTCCAGCCATCATAACGTGCACCAAAAATGCCTCCAACGAAGCTGTTTCCAAATAAATATCTCGCATAATTTCTGCATCGTTCAATCTGCATTTTAACATTTGGTGTAGATTTTATAATTGCATTATCATATGCATTATCGCAGGAAAGGAATCCGAAAATTCCTGAAGCCATAGAATTTGAATAAATGCTGACTCCCGGTCCGTTCATACAATCCAATATTCTGACTGTAAAGCGGTTTGCATTCGAAACATTACTTACCTGATATGTCGTAATATTTCCTAAAATTCCTGCACTGTCATTCGCTCCGCTTCCGCCTGAACCCGCACTCTTATAAATGCTTCCATAATTCTCACAACTGATAATGTTATATTCGTTATTTTCATTTGCATGGTATAGCTGAGCTACAATACCGCCGGATGCTCCGACCCAATTTGCGGCAAATGTAGTCTGAAGGTTTCCATAATTACGGCAATTCTGGATCGTTCCTCCGGTTCCGGTCCACTGTCCCATAATGCCACCGGAATAATGGCTGTTGTAGCAATAAATGGTACCATAATTGATACATTTTTCAATCAGCCAGTCACTGCCGGTAGCATTGTTCTGATTTCCGATGATTCCTCCGGCAAAACG
>ERZ791886.1834-NODE-1834-length-10110-cov-6.938637_pt1 | contig 10110 bp, 8 predicted proteins | sample MGYA00510158_ERZ791886 | MGnify/ENA primary metagenome ERZ791886 (study PRJEB30046, sample SAMN00792063) | human gut metagenome | study: EMG produced TPA metagenomics assembly of the A metagenome-wide association study of gut microbiota in type 2... | reverse complement strand
AAACCCGTCCTCGCCCAACTCAACGCCACCGTCCCAGGTAGCGGCACCTCCCACGGTGAGCGGGTCACCACCGGCACGCATCACGGCCTCCTTCTGGTCCAGAATGCCGCACGCCTCCACGATGGCATCGATCACGGTCTCGGGGCGGATGGCGCATCCGGGCGCGTACACGTCCACGGGAATCGCGCGGTCCACGCCGCCGATCACGTTATAGGCATCGCGGAATACGCCGCCCGAGCACGCGCAAATGCCGCAGGCCACCACGCACTTGGGCTCGAGCATCTGGTTGTAAATCTGGCGCACGACGGGCAGGTTCTGGGCATTGACCGACCCCGTCACCAAAAAGATGTCCGCATGCTTGGGGTTGCCGGTATTGACCACGCCAAAGCGCTCCGCATCGAACAGCGGCGTGAGCGAGGCCAGCACCTCGATATCGCATCCGTTGCAGCTCGAGCCGTCGTAATGAATAACCCACGGCGAGCGCGACATTTTATGATCCATGGATGCCGCCTCCTAAATAAACACGTCAACGAGGATGGGCATAAGGTTGAGCAGACCAAACACCAGCGCCACGCCCCAGCCGAGCTTAAAGCAGCTGCGCCAGGTGCTGCGCGCGAAGGTGTTGTCGATCAGCACCTCGACAAAGTACGTCGCAACCATCACGACCAGGGCTACGACCCAGCTCACCGGGTTGTCCCAGACAAAGAACATGCCCACCCACATCAAAAACAGCACGGTCTCACACCAGTGCATAAGGGTCATCTTGGCCAGCGTACCGCCGCTCATCTCGGTGGCGACACCCTGGACAATCTCTTGATGCGCGTGATGCGAGTACGAAAGGTCAAACGGCGACTTGCGCAGTTTGATGGTGAGCACCGCAAGCAGCGCCAAGAAAATGGGCGCACTGTACGCGATGATGGGCGCCGACTGCCCGGTTACGGCGATGGAGTCGAAGCTATCGGTGGCGAGATACAGACCCACGCTCATCAGCAGAACGGCGGGCTCGTAGCTCATAACCTGCAGCAGCTCGCGGTCGGCGCCAACCTGGGCAAACGGGCTTTGCGTCGAGGCGGACGCCAACACCACAAAGATCGCGGCGAGCGTCACCATAAAAGCGCACAACAGCGTGTTGGAACCCGACACAAAGATGCCGCCGCCCACCACGGTAAAGATGAGCGCGCACGCCATGTAGGTATCATCCATGGTGTTTACGCTGGCAGGGGCCTTGCGCAGGAGCTTGGCCACATCGTAGAACGGTTGCAGAAGGCGCGGGCCCACGCGGCCCTGCATGCGGGCCGAAAGCTTGCGGTCAACGCCGTCGATCAAACCGCCCACAAGCGGCGCAATCAGGGCAAACGCCACGGTACCAATAAATATGCCCACGACGCCCGAACCTTCAAAATACTTACCGCGCAGCACCGAGGGCGCGCTCATGGCAAGTCTCTCGGGCCCGATCCACGCGCAGCACAGCAGCGCAAACAAGATAATGCTGCAGCACACGACGCTGCCCGCGGGGCCGATACGCTTCTCGCCAAGGGCGTCCTCCGAGTACCAATTGCGCTTTTCGGCCTTCACCTCGTGACCCATCGAGCCACGGAAATGGCGGTAATTGTCGGTCCCCACGCCCGAAAGATATACGTTTACGTGCGGCTTGTTGCTCACGCGGAATGAAGTCAGCAGCACCACGGCAATAAACGCCACGATAACCACCATCAGATACATGGCATCCTTGCCAATAACGTACGGCACGCGGCCAAACACCATGGCCAAGTAAGGCGACACCAGACCGCTCGAGATAACCGGGAACGCCACGCAACACAGAATCAGCAGCGCGGCGATGGTGTTGAGCGCCATCCATTCGGTCTTATGGACATTGACCTCAACGTTTTGAGCCGTGGGGTCGACGCCCGAAAGCTTGGCAAGCCACTTGCCCCAGAAGAAGAACGTCGCGGCCGAGCCAAAAGCAAGCACCATGATCATGAGCACGTTGCCGGTCTGCGCAAACGCCACCAGGGCGCCCCACTTGGAAACGAGCATGCCAAACGGCGCCACAAACATACCCATGATGCCCAGCATCATCAGACGCGTCAGGTGCGGCATGCGGCTGAACATACCGTCCATGTCCTCAATGTTACGGCTGCCGATATGATGCTCGGCGGTGCCCACGCACAGGAACAGCAGCGACTTGGCCACCGTATGGAACAGGATCAGGAAGATGGCCGCCCATACGGCCTCGGGCGCGCCGACACCCAAGCAGGCACTGATGAGGCCCAAGTTGGAAATGGTGGAGTACGCGAGCACGCGTTTGGCGTTGCTCTGCGAGATGGCCATGAGGGCAGCAAGCAAAAACGTGATGGCGCCCACACTCGTGACCATAAAGCCGGTCACGGGATAGATGGCATAAAGCGGGCTCAGCTTGACCATCAGGAACACGCCGGCTTTGACCATGGTTGACGAGTGCAGCAGGGCGCTCGTGGGCGTGGGGGCAACCATGGCGCCGAGCAGCCAGGTGTGGAACGGCATCTGCGCGGCCTTGGTGAGTGCGGCGAGCGACAGCAGAACGACCGGCATCACCAGCAGCGCAGATTGTGCGGTTCCGGCGCCGGCAAGATCGATCATGCCCGAGATGGTCAGCGGCATGCCGCTAACGTGCAGGTACATGAGTCCGGCCAAAAACGCGATGCCGCCCAGCATGTTGAGGATGATCTGGGTAAAGGCGTTTTTAATGGCCTCGGGCGTGCGCGTGTAGCCAATCATAAGGAACGAGCACACGGTGGTGATTTCCCAACCGCAGAACAGCCACTCAAGGTTGTCGCTCGTCACGATGACGAACATGGCCGAGAGGAACAAGAACATAAGCGCCAGGAACTGCGGGCGACGGTCGGGCGCAGTCTGCCCGCGCAGTGCGGCCTCGTGCTCGTCGTGGGCCTGGAAGTCCTTCATGTAGCCCAAGGCGTACACGCAGATCAGGCTGCCGACGATGCCAACGGCGAGGACCATGATCACGCTCATGTAATCCAGGTAGAGCGGCGTGGCCGTAACGGCTTCGGCCGCGGGCAGCGTCATGGCCGCAAAGGCGACCGAACCCACCAGCTGGACGATGCCGAGCACACCGGTAAGCACACTCTTATATTTATGCGCGTTGTACAGGATGACGGCGCACAGGATCACGTCGATGACGGAGCTGATGATCGAGAGCACGTGCGAGGTGCCGGGGGCAACCTCAAAGCTCTGCGGACCCGTGCCAAAAAATAAGACGGCAACTACAACCGTTGTCGCCATAATGACGCCGGAGCCTACAAGCCCTACCGCATCGCGAGCACGGTCACCGCGCGCAAGCAGCATGCCCAGCGCCGGTACCAGCGGAAACAGGGTAAGGAAATACAGTAGCGTCATACCATCACTCCCCCATGCAAAAACGCTATACATTCATTACGTTATAGCGCTAATTTGAGCACCTGAAGGCGGGCTTTCGGCCAACTGTGGAACTTTAGACGTGCGAGGTAAGGAGCCTGTCCGTATTGAAGCAATATGGCGGGCCCCGTCGCGGCAGTGCAGGGCGCGCGCCCCATTACATGACAACCTCCTCTGCTCCGAAAGAGCCTTTAGAGGGGCATCGCGATAGAAAAAATGCGCCCCGTAGGTGCACGTTTTCGCTACTCCGCTTTCTTGGCGCGTGGTTTACGACCGCGCGGCTTATCAACCAGCGCTGCCTCGCCGCCGTCGCGATACTGGCGGCACCAGGCCTTAACCGAAGACTCGCTGGGAATCTGGTGTTTGATCATGGCCTCGCGAACCGTCATGCCGTTTTCCAGGCGATCCTTAACCACGGCGAGCTTAACCTCGTACGAATACGTGTGATGGTGAGTGCCCGCGTTGAGCACGGCATCGGCACCGCCCACGGCATATGCGCGGGCCCACTGACGAGCCGTTGCCTGGGGAATGCCAAGCTCCGCGGCGAGGGCGCGATGACCGACCCCCTCTTGGAGGACCTCGACGGCGCGCTGCCTAACCTCAGGCGCATGCGTGCGAGTCCTAGTTGCTTCTGACATACCTGCCACTTCTTAGCTTTAACCGTTAATCTGCTTTCTTACGTGCATGTTAGATAGTAGCATTTTGCTGTTCGCGCGTAGCAGTTAATTGAAAATAGCAACGGCGGCATCTGGGCATTTGCCATTTATTTGCGACATTTCTTTACGTTCTATTTACGCAGCTAGTTAGCTCGCAGCTCATTGAGGGTGTTTTACCAACCAGATTGATATCTTTTTGTTTGGCTCGGTATGGTTTGCGTAATTATTAACCCCTCCTAGCCCCTAAGTTAACGCGGCGGGCCTTCCGTTTACTCTCCAGCTTTCCACTTAACTTTCCAGCTTTCCACCCTAGGTGTTAAGTTAAGTGGAAAGCTGGAAAGATGCTGGGATGTCGGGAAAGCTAAAACGCCTTTCTCCAGCGGCGGCTGGACAGTTAGTTCAGATTCGTATTTTTTGACAGCGCCGAAACTCTATTCTGGCCCCCCGAGAAGCCCCGTTGGCAGCTCACTAAATGCAAATCGAGCTCATATCGGCCAGCTAACCATAGTTCTGGACTGTTTTTGCCCCAAAACGAGCGCCGGATGCGCCTGCTGCGGTCTGGAATTATACGTATCTGAACTAACTGTCCAGCGGAGTCCAAGACTGGGATCGCGCAGACTAGAGGGGGGGGCGGCAACTGGGTGGTTGCCGCCCCCCTTTGCGAAGCTAGTCGGCTTCGGAATCAGTGATCGATGCCGTTGAGGTTCACCCTCGTGAGCGTATAGGTCACATAGTCGGGCGATTGAGGCGTTGCGCTCGCCATGTCACCCTTAACCAGGCTCGCTGTCATCACCAAGCGATAGTTCGCATAGAACCGACTCGGCTCAACCTGAGTGTTGGGCTCAACCTGCGTGTTGACCTGAACGGTAAAGGGCAGGTTAAACGTGGTGTCGCCGTTCTGTGTTCGGAACTTGCCATTCTCCTTCGTTGAGTCAGTAAAGGTGATCGCATTGCCAGCGGCGTTGACCACGGCAAGCTTACTCTCTGGAACTTTTACGTAGTTGGAAATGCCATCCGTTACGTTCTCATACAAACCATCGGTCCCGCTGCGGACGCACCCGATCACGCCGCCAAAAAACGCGCCCGGCACGCCAGAGGCGTCTTTATTCTTATGTGCAATAGAGGCCGCCTTGCCCGAGTATTCAATGTTCAGATTACTCACAACGCTACCGTAGCTATACGGGATCAACCCAGAAAGCGCACCTGTGTCCTTGGAGTTGCGGATCTTGATAGCCGCCTGCGTAGCTACCTGCGACGAGCCCCTCAGATTACCAACGATAACGCCACGGAACGGGTAACCTTTATTACCCAAGCCCTGAAAAACGGCGGCGTCCAGCTCAAGCGTGTCAATGCTTTCCCCCTTGTCGTTCTCCAGCTCGATGCTGTAGTAGGCACTCTGGAGATAGCTATGCATCGTCGCATCGTCAAGCGTATCTTTGGGGTCGGTTTTGTTAGGCTCGACCCGTCTCTCTCATGTTTTGCTCGCCTGCTTGTAGACGTACGTCACTTCATTACTAGCATCTGCTGGGCACGGTCGAGCTCGTCGTTGCTGGGCGTACTCATGTAGCCCGTGAGCAGGTCGCTCGCAAACAGGCTCTGAGCGGTACCCGTCACGGCGACGGACTTAAGAAATCCGTTGGCGATGTAGGCGGAATAGGTAAAGTAACCACCCATCACGAGCGCCACGGCGCAAACAAGTGCGATTGCCGCCACAACCAGCTTGTTCTTGACTAGGCTTTTGCTTTTTGCCAGCTGCTCGCGCTCGGCATCCTGCTGCTTCTCCTGCTTCTCCATGTGCGCCCCCTCTCCTACTTACCGCTCGTGTTGCGCGCGATCAGGTAGATCACATCGGTCTCTTTGGCGCTCTCATCCCACGAAAGCTCGATGATAAAGTTGAGCGTGTCCTTGCCATTCGAGCCGTCGAGTGTCTTGGCGTTGAGTTCGCTTTTGCTGAACACCTTGAAACGGTAGAGCGGGCGTGCGTTGCGCTGGACGTTTTGATAGTCCTTGAATGTAGGGTCGCTTGCGCCCTCGCCCGGCACGGCTGCCAGGCCGCCGCCCGGGTCGTTGATGGGCGTGAAGCTCTTCAGCAGATCCGTTTCAGACATTTTCATGCTATAGGGCTTGCCACCCGCAGTGCCGCTCACGTCGGAGGTATCACCTAGGCCCTGATTCTCGGCTTTATACAGCTCGATAGTGAGACCTTTAATATTGGTCGTATTCGCAAGCTGCAGCTCAAACCCATCGCCGCCCGTCTGCACGCAAAACGGGCGCTTGAGCGTCACCGTGTTGCCGGTCTTGGTATCGCCGTATTCGGGGTTGTAACTCAGGTCGATCTGCTCGGCGGCCGTAGCGTTGGGGCCCAGCACCTTGAGCTCTGCCGGCTCCTTGATCTTGCCGACGGTGGAGCCGCGATTGGCATCGATAAACCATCCGAGCGTCAACCCCAGCAACACGAAAAGCACGGCCAGCAGGCCCATGATGGCCAGGGATTCGCGACGATGATTGCTGGTCCACGTCTTGATGCGCTCGATGCGGCCAACCGGATGCGCTTCGCCGTGCGAGCCGAACCCGTTGCCGTCGGGGTTTGCCGCTCCTTCGTTGTGTTTGATATCGCCCTGCTCGCGGGCATTAAGCTGCTTGTCCATTTATTTATCCGCCTCCTTGGCGGTAAAGCGCACGCGAATGTACTTGATGTTCTTGCCGATAACCTCGTCGGCGTTGTTGTAGTAGCTGGCGCAGGTTTCCACATCCGCAGAGGACATGCCGGCTCCGACAGGCGGAACCGCACTAGGCGCCTGACCTGGCACGCTCGTGCTATCGGCGCGGAAATGGCGCGCGTGGTTACTGTTGATGTCGTCGACGAGGGCTGCGTATCCCGCGGCGGGGGCCGTGCTCGCAAAAAGGTTACCGCCGTAGCCGGCGTTGCCCGTGCGAACGTAGCTCTTAAACTGCTCCGGCCAAATCCAGTAGAGGGTTTTGGGTACGGTTTTGGTCGTATTGTTTGAGCCCTCAGCGCGAAAGCTCCTCGCCGGAATGGCAAAGCTCTGCGTGATGACGGTAACGCTGGCTCCGTCCTGGGTCACCGTGGTTGTCGTGGGAACCAGCGGATTGGAGTAAAAGCCAGAGGTGTCTTTGCCCTAGAAAACCAGGATATGACCGCGCACCAAATCTTTAAGCGAGTTGATGATCTCTTCGTTTTTCGATGCGTCCGCGGCGGTGCCCGTACCCGCAGCGCTCGTCTGGACAGAAATCTCCTAGGTCATCTCCACCGTGATATCGTGCAGGTCGTTGCAGAGCGGCTTGACGTTGAGCTGGAGCTGGCCCGCCGATCCCGGAGAGAGACTGCCATCGGCACTCGTGTTATTGAGGTTGAAAAAATTGTTCACGGCAAGGCTTGGACTGTCCGACGCGTAGTTGTCCTGGGCGTCGTACTTGCCCGCCGTGCCGTCCTGCGTTCCCGAGAGCACAAACCGCGGGCCCTTCGCCGCGATCGTGCTTCCCGTGGCGCTCACTCGGTTATTCGCGGCAAACCAGGCCAGGCATGCAAAGATGGCAACGATGGCGGCCAGCACAAACAGACCGCTCACCAGGAAATCCTTCCAGAAATCCTTGAGGGTCCGCATATGCTCGTCGGCAGCTTGGCGGTACTCGGCCGCCGTCTTGTGCTGCTAGAGCTCGCTATGTCGGTCCATGCCACTCATCGTTTACGTTTGCCCTGCTAGTGGGCGTGCCATCCTTTCCGCTTGGTCGTGCTCAATCATTGCCCGTAGGCATAGAATTCAGGCAGAATACAACACCATACGATAAGGCAAGAGAATAGCATTGACCTGCGGTTTGCCCCACAACACAAGCCTTAATGATGTCTTAAAAGTCGAGCCCTTGGAGCAAAGTAACCTGACCCCCTTGCACCAATCCGTAGCACCGGGCAGCGGACGCACGACGTACCGCCCCCTTAACACCCCAACGCGCGCACGGGTATCACGTAGATACCGTTCTCGACCTCGCGGGCGTACTCACCCACCCCCACAATCACGGCCATAAACTCCGGTTCGCGTGTGCGTGAACGAGGATTTCCACAGACCTTCTTGCGAACGCGCTTGAGGCTCTCGACGCCGGCGCTCGCCTTATCTTCGCTCACCTTAATCTCAAAGGCGGCCCACCGTCCATCGGCTAGCTGCACGATGGCATCGCATTCAAGGCCCGAATCGTCGCGATAATAGCGCACGGGCGTACTATCCAGCAGGTCGAGCGACCGCGCGTAGACCGAAAGGTCGCGTATGACCATATTCTCAAACACCAGACCAAATGTCTGCCAGTCGGCAAGCAGCGCCTGCAAGGACATGCCCAGCAAGGCGCAAGCAAGGCTTGGATCTGCCAGATAGCGCTTGGGTTTGACGGTAAAGCGTCGTTTGTCGCGCGCGGCGGGAACCCAACCGGGGACCTCCTCGAGAATGAACATGCCTTTGAGGGCATCCAGGTACCTACGCACCTTGGTCTCGTCGGCAAACGCTGCGGGTTCCTCCTCGGCACCGAACATATCCATAAGAATGGTTTTATACGTGGTCGCCTGTCCCAGATTGCGCGCGATCGATGTGGAGACTCGACGAGCAATATCGGGGTCGAGACCAACCGCCGGGAAGCTGCTCGAAAACGTGGTGTTGAGATATTCGCGGGCGATGAGCTGGGCGTCGGCCGAAACCATATCGATCGCCTCGGGCCAGCCGCCGCGGCAAGCGGCTTCGACAAGCCCCGGCGTATCGCCATCGCACCGGCAGGGCTCAAAACGATGCTCAAACAAGCCCGCCAGGCTCACCTTGCCGTTAGACTCACCTGACTCGACAAGCGTCATGGGGTGCATGCGGACGCGGCCGATGCGGCCGGCTCCACTATGCGCGGGCGCCTCCGCCTTTGAGCCAAACGCAGGCGTGGCGGAACCCGTGAGGATATAGGCGCCGCGCGTGCCCCGGGCACGGTCGACCTCGTGTCTAACGTAGTCCCAAATCTGGGGAACGCGCTGCCACTCATCGATAATATGCGGACGGTCTCCCAGCAACATCATCGCCGGGTCGGCACGCGCGAGGTCGAGATTCTCGTCGACATACGAGACGGACGCCCCGTGCTCGAGCGCGGCCCACGTCTTGCCGCACCACTTGGTGCCTGCAATCTCGACCGCGCCAAAGACACGAAGGTAGCGCTCGATTTGCGCATCCACGATACGTGGGATGTATCCGTCCCGATGTAGCCTCTCGCCTGCCATGAGCCACCCCCGCAGATTTCCAGTTCCTGCTTTCTGATTCTTCTATTCCACTGTAGCAAATTCGGATTTTCGGGTGGTTGCGATTCGGATTTTCGTGTTCATATAATTCGGATTTTCATGTTCTAAAGAGTCGGATTTTCTGGTGCATGAAATTCGGATTTTCTGAACCCACTGGTCAGGGGCGCCCTCATTGACAAAAAGGCGGGGAGCGCCGATACGGCACTCCCCGCCCACTCAATACGCGATAGCTTTCTTACTTAGAGCTCGTTGGCCGCGTGATACGCCGTGCGGATAGCGCTCGCAATGTCGGCGGTGCGCTCGCCCGAGCAGTCGCCCACGCAGGTCACGGGCACCGTCACGCCGTCCAGGTCAAACGCGTTGGCCTTGGAGCCCACGGCCATCACCACGTAATCGCAGGCAATCTTCACCGGCTCCTCGGCACCGTCCTCGGTGGTGCGAACGGCCTCAACGCCCTCGTCGGTAATGGCGGTCAGGCGGGTCTTAACATGCTGCTCAACGCCATGCTCGGCAAAGTCGCTCATAATCAGCGGCAGAATGGTCTCGGACTCGCCCGCGGCAATCTTGTCGAGCATCTCGATGATCGCCACCTCGCAGCCGTGCTGCAGCAGGTACTCGGCAGTCTCGGTGCCCACCAGGCCACCGCCAATGACGGCGACGCGCCCGCTGAGCTCCACCTTGCCGGCCAGCACGTCCCAGCTCGAGACAACCTTCTCCGAATCGGCACCGGGTACGGGAATGACCACATCGTGCGCGCCCACG
>ERZ791886.1828-NODE-1828-length-10132-cov-10.707552_pt1 | contig 10132 bp, 21 predicted proteins | sample MGYA00510158_ERZ791886 | MGnify/ENA primary metagenome ERZ791886 (study PRJEB30046, sample SAMN00792063) | human gut metagenome | study: EMG produced TPA metagenomics assembly of the A metagenome-wide association study of gut microbiota in type 2... | reverse complement strand
GTCATTTAAATATCCCTCTTTCAGTATTAGACCACAAGATGTAGGTCAACACCAAAATATGGAAAAATATATTGGCGTTTTTCTCTAATTGATTATAAGAATAAGAGATGCTATACTAACAATCACTAAAACAAATGTTCGATATTGGGAGAATACAAAATGACTGCATGGGATGTCTTACTCAAATGTGGAATTTGTGAATTGCCAGTTGATTTGAGAAAGGTTTGCAAAGGACTTGGAATTGGCCTTTTTTCATACAGTCAGGGGTATTCTATTATCCAAAAACTTGGACTTGTTCATCATACCATTGGAGCCGATGGTTTTTTGTTCCAAGCAGATGGCGTATCAATTGCCTTTTATAACCAACAACAACCGTTAACACGCCGGAATTTCACGATTGCACATGAAATCGGGCACTTTGCTCTGGGCCATGCGTGCATAGAAGGCGCAGTCAGGCGCGAACCGGGAAACAAAAACGATCCCGAAGAAAAGGAGGCAAATCTTTTCAGTTCTATGTTATTAGCGCCTACTTGCGTCTTGCGCGGGATGAAGGTTGATAGTGCCTATTCTATTGAGAATTTATGTGCAATCAGTTATCAGGCAGCAAATATTAGCTGGGATAAGCTGCAACGGCTTTGCGCTTTAGATGATGCATACATGGCCGAACGTGGATATTCTTACTTTTTTAGATCGTCAACCGAATGGAAAGTCTACAAGCAGTTTGAGCCATTTATTAAAAATCATCTAGCGAACCATCAAATATCTCTTCGTCGTTGACAAATGGCATAACATCAATGACTTTTCTGAGCGCGTCCATTTGATCTTTTGTATAAGTCCGTTTAATTTTCTTTCCATCTCGCCCAATAATAATGGCTTCTTCAAGCTCGTCTCCGGATGTGGAGGCGGGCTTTTTTCTTTGCTCTCCAGTTAACTCTTCTACAGATACTCCAAAATAAACAGATAGTCTCTGGAGCACAGCGTCTCGTGGCTTCGCTCCGTTTTTCCATCCTGTTACAGTACCAGAAGATTTTACTCCGACTTCTGCAGCAACGACATTCGGTGCTTTTCCTATTTTGTCACACAAAGCGACATATCTACTCCAAAACATAAAAATCTCCTACCGAAAATTGTGCATTACCACAAAACTAATAAAACTAATAAGATCGGCTTTACAAACTAATAAAAATGAGATACAATAATCTGGAAGACAAGAGAGCACAAACAACCGGCCACCCGCCGGGCGGCTTTTATCAATGTATTGCTGACACTTACATAATAAATGTCGCAGCTCACTTTGTCAATGATTAAAACTAATATTTTTAAGAAATGGAGGGAGAAAATGAGTTTTCTGACTGCGAGAAAAAACGCTGGACTTACTCAAAAAGAAGTCGCAGATCAGATTGGAGTAGATCAGACTGCGGTTTCTTTTTGGGAGAATGGGAAGACGCTCCCGCGTGCGTCACTGCTTTCAAAAATTGCGATGATCTATGGCGTGACGGTGGACGAGCTTCTTTCGGATCAGAATGAGGGGTGAAAGGATAGGATGTTTGGCCAGTTTAACATCAAATTTATCTTGGAACGGATTGAGGAGATCAGAGAAGTTACTGACATAAAAGAAGTTGCGCAGATGCTTTCCAGCGGCAACTGGATCGCGCTCTGCGCAACGAGGAAAGAACCGTATTGTTTTTGCTTAGCCCGTATCAAATTCCAAGACGGTCAATAGGGTCTCTCCATCCAAGGCAGTACAAGAAATGAGCGCCGTTTTCATCACTTCCGGGAGAGATGCTTAAAATCTCCCACCCATCGAATAGAAGTTTGTTTACATTCTCGGTTCCCATTTCTTCTCGTACTTTCTTGAAGTCAGAGTAATCCACAAATTCACCTCCTTTCTCCCCACCATCCTATCACATTCAGGGAGAAAGGACAATAAAGATGCCCCCGCCAGTGTTGCACCACTGACGAGGGCTACCAGACCTAATCGCACACACCGACTAGGCTTGATAGAACAATTGTACGATTTTCTTTCGAGCCTGTCAAGAGGTAAGGAGGAAAAATCATGAACGAAAACAGCACCATCAAAGACCTGGAGTCCCAGGCGCGCAACACCAAACACCTGATGGACAAGTTAAACCGGGCGGCCTACGGCATGACCTTTGACGAGGCAATCCGGCTGGGCAAAGAAAATCCCCCGCCGTGCAGCGAACACGACGAGGGCAAGGATTGAGCAACCACGAACAATCCCTTTGGATACAGTATATCGCCTCCAAGGGGAGAAATCAAGGAGGTATTTATGATTGAAGCATTAACTGCGGCCGAAGCAACAGAAGTCCTTCGCAATGCGGGGCTGCGTATTACTCCGGAGACTATCCGGGATGGCATCCAAAAGAAAGTCTTCCCGTTCGGGGACTGCGTAATGGCCGAGGACGGCAAGAAAGTCAAATGGTGCTATATCTATAAGGCTTTGCTAGATCGCTGGATCGCCGAAAGAACGGTGAGCGCATGAGCATTGAAATGGGTATAGTGGCGGCAATCATTATCATTGGAACGGCCAAGGTTGCCGGATGGTTCATGCGCTTCCTTTCCTGGCTGGAGGGAGAGCGGTGAAAGTCGGAGACGAGCTGCGCCTGGAACCCACCATCCCCACCAGCGCCTTTGTGACCGCAAGGACAGGCCCGCATCCCTGCCGGGTGGTCTCCATCAACGAGCGGCGCCATCATTTCACCGTGGAGTTCGATTTCCCCGAAGGCAGCTTCCGGGAGACTTACAAGGAGGAATAACGCATGGACAAACAAGAGTTGAAAAATATTTTGGACAAGCACCTTAAATGGCTACGAGGCGAAAATGGCGGAAAACGGGCCAACCTGTCCGGGGCCAACCTGTTCGGGGCCAACCTGTCCGGGGCCAACCTGTTCGGGGCCAACCTGTCCGGGGCCAACCTGTTCGGGGCCAACCTGTTCGGGGCCAACCTGTCCGGGGCCAACCTGTCCGGGGCCAACTACATTGAAAAGGCAAAAAATTTATTTTATCCCATTGCCTGCCCGGAAATCGGCGCTTTTGTCGGCTGGAAAAAGGCAAGGGTCAAAACCGGCGGTCATGAGTGCATTGTAAAGCTGGGAATTACCGAAGATGCCGTGCGCAGTTCCGCAACAGGCCGGAAGTGCCGTTGCTCAAAGGCAACCGTTTTGGAGATTCAGGATTTAGAGGGGAATGTATTGGGGCAGGCCGCTGTCAGCGATAGAGACTGCAATTTTTCCTATATCCCCGGAACGGTAGTTTCTGTGCCGAATTTCGACGAAAACCGCTGGAACGAGTGCAGCACGGGCATCCATTTCTATATCACCCGTGAAGAAGCGGTGAGGCACATCTTATGAAAAAAACGACCCGTGAAGAGAGGCGCCGCCGGAGCCAGAGGCGGTTGCAGCTGATTACATATCTTCTGTTCCTGCTTCTGCTGCTGGCGTGGCTAGGAAGCTACCTGATTATGACGGTGGAAGCGGATCGGCCCGCCATGCACAAGCCGGAACCCACCGCAGAAGACGGCAGCCTCCCCGGCGATGATACCCCGGCCACCACTCGCTGTTATCTGACAGGGGAAGAGATGGAGGCCGCCGAAAATGAGCTGATCGAAGCTGCTTTGCTGGCCCGGTCTCACAGGCTGGAAGATGTGACCATCACCTTCTACTGCTGCGAGGAACGGTCCCACATCTGCGGAACTGGGACAGGCATCACAGCCAGCGGACGGCGCGTGACTCCGTATGTGAGCTGCGCCGTGGATACGGACATTATACCGCTGGGCAGTACCATCATGATCGAGCACAACGGCGGGATGGTGTATCTGAGAGCCGATGATACCGGTCCGGCAGTCAAGGGGGACCATATTGATATTGCTGTCAAGGGGCACTCAGAAGCTTTATCCTTGGGCGTCCAGACGGCGGATATCTGGTGGTGCGAAGAATGAACGCACATGCGAAACGCCCAAGAGGCGAGTTAGGTCCCTGCCCAAGATGCGGCCTGTATTCCGGCCAGCGATTGGCAATCGAGGGCAACCTGGATATGTTCCTGGTGGCCTGCGACGCCTGCGGGTGGAGGACACGGAAATATAAGGACATTAACCACGCGACAAGGGAGTAGAACCATGCGGGGGAAAATTAAATATCCAACATGCAGCCAGTGTGACCACGAGTTGAACCCGGAGCTGGAAGATGACTGCGAGAAGTATTACCTCGTTGGAGGCGAAATCTACTGCAAGTTCTGCTTCCAGGATTGGCTGCGTGATTTGGTGGATGATGATCCTGACGTGTTGGCCGATGCGCTAAACATAATGAAGATATACGTGGAGGAGGGAGCATGAAAAGCAAAATTGTCCTGAATGTTTATCGTCCCGAAAAAGGAATGTGCGGCGTCGTTCGCCTGAACGAAGAAGCAGAACGGCTTATCAGGCAGCTCCAGCGGGAAACAGGGCTGTCTGCCAAATACATCGTTTCACAAATTATTATCCAGGGATTTGACTTGGTTGAAATCAAGGAGGAAAAAGAGCAATGATCGTCAAGCCTGAAAACATGGATTTTTCTAAAAAGAACATCATTATGATCATCAGCGGTCTCCCCGGTGTGGGAAAAACCACCCTGGCACTGTCAGCCCCGGATGTTGTTCTGATCGACGCAGATGAGGGGTTAAGCCGGGTAAAGCCAGAGCACCGAAAGGATAGTTCCATGGTCAAGACCTATGAAGAACTTCTGGCTGACATTAAATCTTTCGAGGGGCGCTACAAGACGGTGGCAATTGACACCTGTGGAGCCTTGATTGACTTGATGAAAGACTGGGCTATGCGGACGGAGCCGTCTGCCAGCAAAAAGTCCGGTGGATTTAGCCAGCAGGGGTACGGATTTGTCAAGACGGAGTTCCTGCGCCTGTCCGCCGAGCTGCGGAAGAAGTTCAATGTGGTTTTCTTGTTCCATGCCGCCAAGGATCGGCAGGGAGACGAGGTGTTTTACGACATTGTATGCGAGGGGTCCGCAAAAACGCTGGTCTGGCAACCTGCTGATCTTGGCGCTTACCTTCATATCGTTAATGGGGAACGTTACATGGGGTTCACCCCCACCATGAATTACAACGCCAAATCCGCCTATGGTATCAAGGGCCTGGTCAAGGTCCCGGAACTTGCGGATGGACAGCCTAACGATTTCCTGCTCCGTCTGTTCGCCCAGGTCAAGTCCAACATCGCTGCGGAGCACGCGGCTCTTCAGCCTCAGCAGGAACAGTACGACAAGACCATGATGGAAGGAAGAGCGGTTATCGAGACCATCCAGAATCCCGAGGACGTGACAGAGGCCACAAAGGCTATCAAAGGGTTATCTCACGCGCTGACCAGTGAGCGAGAGTTAAAAGCAGCCCTAATGGAACGGATTAAAGAACTTGGGATTGCCTACAACAAGGAGACAAAAGCCTATGAATGGGCGAAAAAGCAATAAGTTCCTGCTGACGCAGAGTCTCCTATCATCCTGGCAGTACGCGCTGAAAAGCGGGGAGTGGGGTGAACTTCTTTCCACTCTCCGACGGGAGAAAAAGCCTCAGTCAAAGGCTATGCTAGACGGCATTCGATTTGAGAATGTGGTTCATGCGGTCAGCGAGGGGGCCCAGATCAGTCCGGAGCAGGAGTGGTACAAACCGATTGTAGAAATCTGTGAGATCATCACGCAGGGGCAGTATCAGGTTAAGGCTTCCCGGCCTCTGGTGGTGGATGGCGTGGAGTTTGTCTGCTTCGGAATCCTGGACTTTCTGAAAGCAGGGGTCATCTACGACACAAAGTTCAGCAAGACCTACCGTGTAGGGAAATACCTTGACAGCCCGCAACATCCCATGTACTTCTACCTCTGCCCGGAGGTTCGGAAGTTCGAGTACATCATCAGCGATGGGAGCTATGTGTACCGGGAGGCTTACCTTCCAGAGGACGCGGAACCCATTGAGACCACCGTGCGGCAGTTTATGGCCTGGATGGACAAGATGAATATGGTGGACCTGTACTGCCACAACTGGAGAAGCAAATATTAAAAGATTTGGAGGATTTGAATTGTGAGTAATTGGGACAGCTATCAAAGAGAGGAACGTCCTCGCCTGACCCCCGGCGATTATCGGGTGGAGATCGTTAGTGTTGAAGAGAGGGAGAGCAAAAAGGGGAATCCCATGCTGGTGATCGGAGTCCGGCCTAATGGAAGCGACGTCATCATCAACCACTATATCGTAAAAAACGAGTATTTCAACCGGAACATGACCGATTTCTTCGACTCTTTTAACATTGACGACGGGGACTTCACCCTCCCCACCTGGATCGGTGCGGTTGGTGCCGCCCGGCTGAAAGAGGATGATCAGGGCTATCTGAAAGTCCACTATTTCATCAACAAGGACCGGGCAGAGAAGCTGCCCCCTTGGGAAGGAAAGCTCCCTGAGCGGCAGGAGCTGACAAAGATTGACGAGATCGAGGACGACGGAGATATCCCGTTTTAAGGCGGTGGGAGAATGCTGACCCACTACACGGATGCTGAAATCAAACAGAAGCTGAAAGAGTTGGTTGTCATAGCTGACAGCCGGGAGCAGGTTCACCAGCATATTATTTCATGGCTGGACAAGCACAACATTCAGCACAAGAGCCGTGCGCTGGAAACCGGAGACTATTCCGTCATGCTGGGCGACACCACCTTCGAAGACGAGGTTGTGGTAGAGCGCAAAGCCAACCTGGATGAGATTGCCGGAAACTTCACATCAGGCCGGGAACGCTTTGAACGGGAGATGATCCGGGCCAAGGCCGGAGGCATCAAGGTCTTTCTGATCGTGGAGAACGCCTCCTGGACAGACATTTTTCTTCATAACTACCGTTCAGAGCTAAAGCCCCAGAGTTTCGCCGCTACGCTTCTATCCTGGCAGGCCCGGTTTAACCTAACTATCACTTTCTGCAAACCGTCAGAGACAGCGCAAATCCTTTACAGTACCCTCTATTACTGGGTGCGGGACAGGCTGAAGCGGGGGTGAGCGCATGAATATGGCCGCTGACATCAGGCGGATACTCACGGCCCAGCAGGTAGCTGAGTTCTACGGGTTTCAAGTTGGGCGGTCCGGGTTCATGAAGTGCCCGTTCCATCAAGGGGACCACACGGCCAGCCTGAAGCTGTACGACGGGGATGGCGGCTGGCACTGTTTCGGCTGCGGGGCGCACGGCAGCGTTATTGACTTTGTAATGCACCTGTTCGACTTGAATTTCCGCCAAGCGATACTCAGAATCAACGCGGATTTTCAACTTGGGCTGACAGAAAACAAGCCGGACCGCGCTGTCCGGTCTGCTGCTCTGGAAGCCCGCCGGGAGGAACAGCGGAGAACCGTTCAAGCTGAAACAAATTTCCGGTTTATGACCCGTGAATTTCACTATTGGAAAGAAATACAAGATGTATTTCAGCCAACGCGGCAAGAAGACGTTGTATTTTACCATCCATTATATGTCGAGGCCGTCAAGTGCCTCCCGTATATCGAATACTGGCTTGACGACTTCATCGAGAAGGGAGGCAAAAAGCATTGGGGGACGTGCCCATTTACACAAGAGACGATTACCTGACAACAACAAAGCCGTTTGAATATCTCTATGCCCACAAGGACAACAAATTCGAGTTAAAGCAGCTTCTGGGAGTTATGTCCGCTCAAGCGCAAACTGTAGGAATACGCAATCTGGCCGCGCTATTTAAGGCATACATAGAGACTGTCAGTGGAACAACCACCCCAGGATTCAACCGGACGGATTTCACCGGCCAGGAACTGGAGCTTGACTGTGGAAGCTGGAACGCCTCAGACACCGGGATTTACGGCACCGACAAACTGGGCTTTGAGATCGTGGCTTGCTATCACCCCATTATGCCGATACAGCGGCTGGTTAACGTGGACACCAAAGTTCACAAGGTCATGTTAGCCTACCGGCTCGGGAAACGTTGGGAGACGGTCATCGAGGACCGTAGCGTGGTTTCTGACAGCCGTTCCGTTATCAGCCTTTCTAAATATGGAATCATGGTCAACAGCGAGACGAGCAAAGCCCTAGTCCGCTATCTAGCAGACGTGGAACAACTCAACTACGACCTGATCCCGGAGGTCACCAGTGTGGGACGTCTGGGCTGGATCGACGGATACGGATTTTCGCCCTACGAGGAAAACCTGGTATTTGACGGAGAAGAGACATTCAGAACACGGTTTGAAAGCATTCAGGAGAAAGGCAGCCGTCAGGCATGGCTTGATTGTGTGCGGGCCGTCAGAGCCGGGAAAACGCCGGGGAACGTGGTTGCCCGCATTGTTCTGGCAGCGTCGTTCGCCTCCGTGCTGGTGAAGCCATGCAACTGCCTCCCGTTTTTCGTCCACCTGTGGGGTGGCTCAGAAACGGGTAAGAGTTTAAGTCTCGTCCTCGCTGCCAGTGTATGGGCGAACCCGGAGATCGGCGTTTACATCCAGACGTTCAATGCCACGGAAGTCGGCAAGGAGCTGGGCGCTGCGTTCTGCAACTCTCTCCCTCTCATCATTGATGAGCTCCAGCTTGTCAAGGACAATCGTAAGGACTTCGACAAGATGATCTACCAGTTGTCTGAGGGTGTGGGGCGGACACGAGGACAGAAACAGGGCGGCCTTCAGAAAACACCTACTTGGCGGAACTGCATTATCACAACAGGAGAGTTCCCCATTATTTCAGCCAACAGCGGCGAGGGCGCAGTCAACCGAACAATTGAAGTGGACTGCCATGACACAAAGCTTTTTGATGAGCCAAAAAAAACCGCAACAGAGCTCTATTCCAACTACGGTTTTGCAGGGAAAGAGTTTGTTGAACATCTGATGGAAGAAGGCTCTCAGGAACGCGTTCAAAAGCTCCAGGAAGCCATGCAGGATGCATTGAAGACCAATGACACCATGGACAAGCAGACGGCCTCTGCAGCGCTTATATTGGCCGCCGATAAGTTAGCGGAGGAATGGATCTTCCGGGACGGGATTCTCCTTCGGCCGGAGGACATTTCTAAATACCTCGTCTCAAAGGAGACCGTCAATCAGAACGCCCGGGCCATGCAATACCTGTACGATTTCATCAACATCAACCAAGCCCGATTCACGCCCGAAGCGGATACCCGCCAGGGCGAGATATGGGGAGACTTGGACAACGATTATGCCTATATTATCCGGTCCAAGTTTGATCAAATCCTCCAGGATGAGGGTTACAACGCCTCCGCTTTCCTGGGTTGGGCGAAAAATACAGGTAACATCATCTGTGGGAAGGACGGCCGTCCAACAATTGTAAAGCGGATAAATGGACGGCCTTGTAGGCTTGTTTGCTTGAAACTGCAAGAAAACGAGAACAATTTTGACGAATATGAAGACTCGCTGCTTCCATAGAAGCGTTACCCGTTACCGCTGTTACCGCATTTTCAGTATGTTTTATAAAATAAAAAAATTGTGTACGCAATATTTTTTGTTTTCCAAGAGGTAAAAAGTGCGGTAACACGGTAACAAAACCGTGCATCCGTTGTGGGAGTATAGGCGGAGGCGTTACCGCATAATGGTAACAAGCGGTTTCGGCGGTTACAAAAGGAGGAAACTATGTTCTTTGATTATGAGGAACAGGCAAAGAATCATGAGCCTGTCCCTGAAGAGCTTTCTATGTTTGACGAGTGTGGATATCGGATTTTGTCTGATATTTATGTGCTCTATCAAAGAGGGTCAATCACCAAAGAACAGGCGATTGATAAAAAGAGAAAGCTCAAAGCTCGTGCGTTGAAAGAAATCCAACTAGATAATTTCCGCGACAACACCGCCTATGAACGGGAAAAAATTTTACGGTTGTCAGAGCAGGCACGTATTAAGGCGCGAAAAGAGCCTACACAGGAAAATTGCCTTGCATTGATCGATACCATTGATGGAATTCTGAAAAACGAACTTCAACAGAACGTGATTCTTTCAGAGTACGGCGCCAACTGCCCTTGCTGCGGGAAGTTCTTCAATCAAGGGCACGCAACCAGAAAGCCGCGGTTCTGTGAAGATTGCGGAGCGATGCTGGTGTGGTGATATGGGCGAACTTGAACAATATCTAGTCCCCATCCGGCGGTATTCGGCCAACCCC
>ERZ791886.1826-NODE-1826-length-10137-cov-2.490379_pt1 | contig 10137 bp, 7 predicted proteins | sample MGYA00510158_ERZ791886 | MGnify/ENA primary metagenome ERZ791886 (study PRJEB30046, sample SAMN00792063) | human gut metagenome | study: EMG produced TPA metagenomics assembly of the A metagenome-wide association study of gut microbiota in type 2... | reverse complement strand
GACCTGCTCTCGTCCTACGGCTTGCTGCCCGCCATCGTCGCCGGCTGCATTTTAGCGGGTATTCTGGCGGCTACCATGTCCACGGCGGACTCTCAGCTTTTGGCGGCGGCCTCCGCGTTTTCTGAAAACGTATTGCAGGATGTGTTCGGCGTCAAGCTGACTTCCAAGCAGAATATGCTGGCCGCCCGTCTGACGGTGGTGGTGATCGCGTTTATCGCCATCTTCCTGGCGGCGGACCCCAACAGCAACGTGTTCAAGATCGTCTCCTTCGCATGGGCCGGCTTCGGCGCAACCTTTGGCCCCGCTGTGCTGTTCGCCCTTTTCTGGAGACGCAGCAACCGGCAGGGTGTGCTGGCAGGTCTGGTGGCCGGCGGTCTGATGATCTTTGCATGGAAATTCTGCGTCCGGCCTCTCGGCGGCATCTGGGACATCTATGAGTTGATGCCCGCCTTTGTTGTCAACTGCATCGTGCTGGTGGTGGTCTCTCTGGCTACCCCCGCGCCTGAAAAGAGCATTACGGATGTGTTCGACAAGGTCCGGGACTAAAAAGCTTATTAAAAAAGCGGTGGGCTCAGCCCACCGCTTTTTTAACTGGTTCGGCCGGAAACGGCGCAAACAATGAAACAACCCGCCGTATGGATTCCATACGGCGGGTTGCTTTTGGCGGGGGCATATGAGGATCGAACTCATCCAGGCGGCTGTTCGCCGTCCGCACCGGTTTTGAAGACCGGGAGGCACACCAGCACCTATCTGCTCCCATGTTTTCTTTGATGCTGACCACCGCCGAAGCGGAGCAACGCTCCGGCGGTATGTCAGTCATGAAATTCAGTATTCAGGCGACGGCAGTCACCCTCTCGAACCGTGATCTGCCGTCGGTCGCAGGCTTCTAAAAACAGCAAAGCGTATTTCCGGGTGGTGCCCAAGGCGTCCCGGACCTCTGCCAGCGTGACAGCGCCGTGGTCAGCGCACAGCGTACGTAGGATATCCAACCCACGTTGGAACACCTCCCGGTGCCAGCACAGCTCCGGTGACAGCCGTACCAGCTCTCCGCCGGTGGGCAGGCTTTCCAGCACCTGACGAGCCTCCTCCCGGCGCTCCGGAGGAATACTGTCCAGCACCGCTTCAACGGTGTCCGGCTCCGGGCCATCTCGGAGAAAACGCTCCAACAGCGCGTCCCGGAGGGCGGTCTGCCGCTTGGTGAGCCGAATGGAAAACTCCGCCAGCGCCCAACGGTTTTCGGCGCGTTTCATCCGCCCCTCCGCCCGAAAAACCTCCAAAAGCGCATCGCCCTCAGCGGGAGTGATCTGCCGGAACAGCTTTTGCCGCAGCTCAGCGGCGGGCATCCCGGCGTGAAGGGGGTGCTTTTGGTGGTAGGCGGACAGCAATTCCCGGCAGTGATCCCAGAGAGTGTCCAACGCCGATGCCGCCGCGTAGCGGCCCGGCAGCGGCTCCGCCAGCTTTCCCTGGTTTAGCAGGTCTGCCAGCAAGGATACAGCAGCACCAGTGTCCAGACCGGAACGCTCCGCCAACTGGCTGCTATCCGGCAGTGAAACACCGAATTCCTCCGCAGCTTGCAGCAGCCGTTGACTGCCGGAACCCTGTTCCCGGAGAATTAGGTTGTCCAGCACCACCGGGTCATGCCGTTTGTGGCGAAGGGGCCGGGGGTCCAGCACCGTTCCGCCGCCGATGGTCTCCACCGGAGAGTAAAATCGAATGACAAACCGGTCCTCCTGCTTGATGGCCATTGGCTCCGTCAGCCGCAGCTGGGCAAGACAGCTTTCTCCGGGGCGCAGTTCGTCCCGGTCCAGCAGCACCACCTTTGCCAAATGAACGGAGGTCCCGTGGTACAGATGGACCTGGGAGCCGTTCAAAACCGTGCGTTTGGCGTTTCTCAGACACCGGAGCCGCACATCCAGCATCCGGGAAGGCCGGACGCTGCCGGGTCTTACCGCCGCATCCCCCCGGTGGATCTCCGCTTTTTGCAGATTTGTCAAGTTGAGGGCCGCCCGCTGACCGGCGTAGGCGGCGTCCACGCTTTCACCGTGGACCTGCAAGGTCCGCACCTGGCTTTGCAGCCCGGAGGGGACCAGTTCCACAGCGTCCCCCACCCGGACAGCCCCTTCAGTAAGGGTGCCGGTGACTACGGTGCCGAAGCCGTCCACGGAAAAGACCCGGTCAATGGGAAGCCGGAAGGGTGCCAGCGCGCTTTTTTCCCGCGCCTCCTGTACCAAGCGGTACAGGGCGTCCCGCAGTTCCGGGATTCCCTGACCGGTGACGGCGGAGACTGCCAGAATGGGCGCGCCCTCTAAAAAGGTGCTCTCGGTCAGCTCCAACGCCTGTCCCCGAACAAGTTCCAACCAGTCATCATCTACTAACTCCGCCTTGGTCAACACCACCAAGCCGCCTTGGACGCCCAAGAGAGACAGAATATCCAGATGCTCTACGGTCTGGGGCATAACGCCTTCGTCCGCGGCGATGACCAGCATGGCAAGATCAATGCCCCCCGCCCCGGCCAGCATATTTTTGATGAATTTTTCGTGGCCCGGCACATCCACGATCCCTGCTTGCGTGCCGTCCGGCCAGTCCAGTCTGGCAAACCCCGGCTCGATGGTAATGCCCCGGCGCTTTTCCTCCGCCAGACGGTCCGTATCGGTACCGGTGAGCGCCTTGACCAGAACGGTTTTGCCGTGATCTACATGGCCCGCCGTGCCGATGATGACGTGTTTCATGAAGCGGTCTCCCGAAAAGCCTGAAGGATCTCGTCAAGATCCGCTGGGAACAAAGTCCGCATATCCAGCAGACACCGGTCATGGGCGATACGGACGATGATAGGGACAGGCCGCTGCCGCAGCTGCGTTTCCAGTGCGGCGGCGCTGTCCCTTGGGGCGACAGCCACGGCGAAGGAGTGCAGCGTCTGGGTGGGGACTGCCCCGCCTCCCACCGGGTTTTCCGTGGAAACCACCTCGGTGGTCACGCCGATCTCTCCCATGCGGCGGCAGAGTGACTCTGCCTGCTGGTGCAGTTCCTCCGGCGTTTGGGCCAGCATGGAGAGCACCGGGATCTCCTGAAGGGCGGTGCCGTCCGCATACGCTTGCAGAGTTGCTTCCAAGGCGGCCAGCGTCAGCTTGTCCACCCGCAGGGCGCGGGCCAGAGGGTGACGCTTCAAAAGGTCGATACAGCGCCGCTTGCCCACGATGATCCCCGCTTGAGGACCACCCAGCAGCTTGTCCCCGGAGAAGGATAATACATCCACTCCGGCCTTTACGGACGCTTGAACCGTCGGCTCATCCCGGAGGCCCAAGGGGGCTAAATCTATGAGACAGCCGCTGCCCAAGTCCTCAATGACCGGGATGCTGCGGGAGCGGCCAAGCTCCACTAAGGCGGCGGGGGACACGCTCTCCGTAAAGCCCACGATGCGGTAATTGCTGGTGTGGACTTTCAAAAGGGCGCGGGTCTGCTCGCTGATGGCGTTGGCGTAGTCGGAAAGGCGGGTCTTGTTGGTGGAACCAACCTCCCGGAGCACCGCGCCGCAGGCGGCCATCACATCCGGCATCCGGAAGGAGCCACCGATCTCCACCAGCTCTCCACGGGAGGTAATGACTTCTCCTCCGGCGGTGAGGGCGGAGAGGATCAGCAGCACCGCCGCTGCGTTGTTGTTTACCACCATGGCGGCCTCCGCCCCGGTGAGACGGCACAAAAGCGGCTCTACATGGGCGTACCGCTGCCCCCGCTCCCCCGCTGTCAGGTCATATTCCAAGGTGGAGTAGCCCTGAGAGACCTCCCTCGCTGCCGCTAACGCGCGGTCACTCAGGCAGGCCCGGCCCAGATTGGTGTGCAGAACGATCCCGGTGGCATTGATAACGCCCCGGAGGGAGGGCAGGCGGGATGCCCGGCACGACGCGCTGATTTGAGCGCAGAGGGCCTCCGTGGAGGGCAGCTCTGTGACGGTCCCCACCAGAATATCGGCGCGGAGCCGGTCCAGCGTCCGGCGAACCGTCTCCGTCACGGCGGAGGTCTCCACCTCCGCCGCCAGCATTTTTAGGGCGGGCAGGCGGAGCAGGTCGTCTACCTTTGGAATTTGACGCAGCAGTGTATCCATGAGAACCTCCCTTGGCGATTTACGGCTTTTCCTTATCATACTGGATTTCCAACGGGTTGTAAAGCACCCCGGAAAGCAGAAAAACGCGCCTCCTTTCGGAAGGCGCGCTTGCTCACTTGCTGAGGTAGTCTTTCAAAAATTTCACAGCCTCCACATAACCTTGAAGCCCCAAGCCTTTATAGGTCTTGACGCAGGCCATGCCGGCGTAGGAGACCTGACGAAACGGTTCCCGGCTGTCCACATCGGAGATGTGGACCTCCACGGCGGGAATGGCCACGGCCTTCAGCGCGTCCAGAATGGCTATGCTGGTGTGAGTGTAGGCGGCGGGGTTGATGATGATGCCGTCATAGACGCCGTAGGCCGCCTGGATGGCGTCCACAATGGTCCCCTCGTGGTTGGACTGGACGAAACCGACCTCGATGCCCTCGGCATCGCAAGCGGTGCGGATGAGGGCCAACAGGGACTCATAATTCTGGCTGCCGTAGATGGCAGGCTCCCGCAGGCCCAGCAGATTCAGATTGGGCCCGTTGATGACCAGAAGCTTCATAGCAGCGCCTCCTTAATGGTTTGTACCGTGACCTCCAGCGCCCCGTCATTGGACACCGTCACGTCGGCAAAGCGGCGGTACAGCGGCTCCCGGCGGGCGCAAAGCTGAGCGAGGTCTGTGGTTTGGGAAATGGGCCGGCCCTCCGTTGGCAGCTTGGCAAGGTCGCGGGTCAGACGGAAAATGGTGCCGTTTTGATGCAGCAGCGGGTAGTTTTCCGGCCGGGTGACGCAGCCGCCGCCGGTGGAGAGGATGATGCCGGAGCGCTTGCCCTGTTCCGCCAGAACCTCTGTTTCCAGTTTCCGGAATGTTTCCTCCCCGGACTGGGCGAAGATCTCCGGGATGGACATCCCAGTCCTTTGGGCGATCAATTCGTCAGCCTCCACTACCTCCCGGTCCAGCGCTTTGCCCAGAGCGGCGGCCACGGCGGATTTGCCGCTGCCGGGCATTCCGATGAGGATGATGTTCCGCAGTCGGTGGTTCACGGTGCGCTCCACCCGCTCCAAGGCTTCATCGCCGATCACCGTGCCGGTGAACTGCTCGCTGGAGCGCTTGGCCTGCGCCACCAGCATGGAAAGCCCCCCGGCGTGGGGAATTACCAACTCTTCTGCCTGTAATAGCAGAGCGGTCCGTGCCGGGTTATAAACGATGTCCAGCACCCCCTCGCAACGGGGAAAACGCCGCAGATCCACTGCCGCCGCACCGTTATGGGGATACATTCCCACCGGGGTGGTGTTGGCGATGATCTGGGCGTCGGCGTGTCGATCCAGATGGTCATAATCATCCGGACCGCTGCGGGAAATGACGATAACGTCAGCGCCCAGCTGCTCCAGCGCGGCCTTCACCGTGACGGAGGCTCCGCCGCTGCCCAGCACCAGCGCCTTTTTCCCGGCGGGGTCGATGCCGCTGCTGCGAACCATGTAGAGAAAGCCGAACAGGTCTGTGTTGTCGCCGTACAGCGTACCGTCAGGCCGACGGACGAGGGTATTGACGCTTTGCAGTTTTGCTGCCGCCTCGGACAGCTCCACGCAGTAGGGCACCACCGCCTTCTTGTAGGGGATGGTGACGTTCAGGCCGTCCCAGCGGTCGGAGCACAGAAAGGCATCCAAGTCCTCCTTGGAGACCTCAAAGAGCCGGTAGTCATACTCCCCTAACTCGTGATGGATCATGGGGGAATAGCTGTGGCCCAGCGTTTCCCCCAGCAGTCCGCACCGCAGCATCAGACCACCTCGCTGTAACTGCCCAGATAGGAAAATTCCTCGCACAGAGAGGGCAGCTCGCCCATGAGCTGCAAAAATTCCGGGGCGTATACCGGCGTTTCCAGATCAAAGTAGAACATGAATTCAAAATTCCGCTCCGGCATGGGGCGGCTTTCCAGCTTGTTCAGGTTCAGGCCCAAGGCGTAGAACCGGGAGAGCACCCGGCACAGGGAGCCGGGCTCGTGAGGCAGCACCGCCATGAGGCTGGTGCGGTCCGCACCGGGGTAGATCTCCAGATTCTTGGAGATGCAGATGAACCGGGTGAAGTTGCTGCCCTGATCCTGCACCCCGGCCTCTAAGCATTCCAGCCCGTACAGCTTCATGCAGGAGCGGGAGGACAGGGCGGCGGCGTGGCCGTCCCCCTCCGCCACCTTCTGGGCGGCTACGGCGGTATTCTCACAGGGGATGATCTTCACACCGGGAAAGGCCTGCAGATACTGCTCGCACTGGCTCAAGGCCTGCTGGTGGGAGTAGATCTCCGTGATGTCGCTCCGCTTGGTGCCGGGCTTCACCAGCAGATTGTGGTCCACCTTCAGCCGCACACTGCGGACGATGCGGAAATCGTGCTTCATCATCAGATCGTAAATGGCATTGACGCTACCGGCGGTGCTGTTTTCCAGCGGCAGCACACCGTAGCGGCACAATCCCCTTTCGATAGCGGCAAACACCGCCTCAAAGGAAGCGAAGTACATGATGTGAGGCAGCTTGAACAGCTTGTCGCAGGCCAGCTGGGAATAGGCCCCCGCCACGCCCTGACAGGCAACGGACACGTTGGAGGGAAACAGGTTTGGCGTCTGGTCAATGGCGGTCTGAATTTCCGTGGTCAGCGGGGATGTGCTCCCCAGCAGCCGTCCCTGATAGCAGCGGCTCAGTTCAAACAGCATGGTGTAGAGAGAGGCGGTGTAATCCCGCATATCCTCCGGGGCCTGCGCCGCTACATCCAGCAGCTTCTCCCGCTCCCGGACAGGGTCCAGCACCGGCAGGCCGTGCTCCTTCTTGTAGGTGGCGATGCCGGCGGCGGTGTTCATCCGCTGGGCAAACAACTCTACCAGTTGGCGGTCGATCTGGTCGATCCGGGCACGATAATCACTGAGTTCCATAGAGATTCCTCCCTTTTAAGACTGGCCCAACAGGGCGTCGTATACGGCGATGGCCGCCGCGGCTTCGATACAGGGAACGGCCCTTGGCACGATGCAAGGGTCATGACGGCCCCGGACCCGGAGAATTTCCGGGGTCAGGGTGTTCAAATTCACGCTTTGCTGCTCCTTGGCAATGGACGGCGTAGGCTTGAACGCTGCCCGGAAGGTCAGAGGCATCCCGTTGGTGATGCCGCCCAAAATGCCGCCGCAGTGATTGGTTGTGGTTCTGACCGTGCCGTTTTCCACCACAAAGGGGTCATTATTTTCGCTGCCACGGAGCCGTGCGGCCCCGAAGCCGATGCCGAACTCGATGCCCTTCACAGCGGGGATGCCGAAGACGATGGAGGAAATACGGCCCTCCATGCCGTCAAACAGCGGTCCGCCCAGTCCCACGGGCAGACCCAGCACAGCACATTCCACGATGCCGCCAACGGAGTCACCCTCTGCCTTGGCGGCGGCGATCTCTGCCCGCATGGTCTCCCCTACGGCGTCATCTACCACCGGGAATGGCTTGTCTGCCGTGGAAACGGTCAGAGGAGTGACATCTTCCACCGAGCCGATGGAGGCGATGCGGCTGATGACTTCAATGCCCTGCTTTTTCAGCAATTGCAGGCAGATGCCACCGGCGATGCACAGGGGGGCTGTCAGCCGCCCGGAAAACGCGCCGCCCCCGGCGAAATCTGCGTGACCGCCGTACTTCACTCCGGCGGTATAGTCCGCGTGGCCGGGGCGTGGGATATCTCGGATATTATCGTAGTCGCCACTGCGGGTGTTGGTGTTGCGGATGATGGCGGTAAGCGGCGCGCCGCAGGTGACGTTCCCCACCAGACCGGAAAGAAATTCCGGCTGGTCCGCCTCCTTCCGAGGGGTGGACCAATCGTTGCGGCCGGGAGCACGGCGGTCTAAAAACGTCTGAAGGGCCGCCATGTCGATGGTCTCCCCGGCAGGCAGACCCTCCAAAATCATGCCGATGGCCGGGGCATGGGACTGGCCGAAGATGGTCAGATGCAGAAATTCTCCGTACCGGCTCACAGGCCCCCTCCTTTCAACGCGTCAAAATCTTCCCAGAAATGGGGGTAGGACTTGGAAACGCAGGCCATGCCCTGCACAGTGACCGGGCTTTCGCACAGACAGGCTGCCACGGCGGCGGACATGGCGATCCGATGGTCGCCGCAGGAATCGGCAATGCCGCCCCGCAGACGGCCCGTGCCGTGGATCAAAAGGCCGTTGGGCTGTTCCTCCGCACTGCCGCCCAGAGCTGTCAGCAATTGAGCCGTGGTGCGGAGCCGGTCGGATTCTTTCAAACGGAGCCGTCCAGCGTTGAAGATCTGGGTGTCCCCCTCCGCCCCGGCAGCAGTGACGCACAGCACCGGGATCAGGTCGGGGATGGGGCCGGCGTCGATGGCCACGCCCTTCAATTCTCCCCGACGAACCGTTACGGAGCCGTTCTCCGTGGAAACACGCGCACCCATGGCGGCCAGAATGTTCAAAACGGCCCGGTCCCCCTGAGAGGAGGCCAGATCCAGTCCGTGAACAGTGACGCCCTCCGGGGACAAGGCGCCCATACACAGGAAGAAGGCGGCATTGGACCAGTCTCCTTCGGCGGTGAGACGGTCCGGGAAACGAAGGCGCTGTCCGCCGGGAATGTGCCACGTCCCACCGGTTTTCCGCAGAGAGACGCCGCCCCGGCGGAGGGTGTCCTCCGTCATAGTGACATAAGCGGCGGATTCCAGTCCGCCGGTAACGGTGAGGGCGCTGCCCTCATTCAACAGTGGCAGAGCCATCAGTAAACCGGAAATGTATTGGGAGGACACATCCCCCGGCAGAGAAAACTCACCGGGGCGGAGCCGTCCCCCGCAGTAGAGCAGGTCATGGTTCTGCCGGATGGTCATGCCGTGATCCGTTAGGACCTGATCCAGCGGATGCAAGGGGCGCTGGGACAGCCGCCCTTCCATGTGGAACACGGCGTCTGCTTCCAAAACGCCGGTCAGCGGCAGGAGAAACCGTAGGGTGGAACCGCTTTCTTGACAGTGCAGATGACGGGTCCCCTGGGGCTTCTGGGTGATGGGCCGCACCGTCAGGTCCTCACCCCGAAGCCAGATCTCAGCGCCCAGGGCATTGAGGCAGTCCGCGGTGGCGGCAATGTCTCTGGAAATGCCCCGGCAGCGGATCACCGTCTCATTTTGGCTCAGAGCGGCGCAGATCAGCAGCCGGTGGGCCTGAGATTTGGAGGCGGGGATGTGAACGGCTCCGGTACGGAAACCGGGCTGAAGAATTTCGATCATCGCAGACCTCCCGCCTTCAGCCACCCGGCCACCTCGTCGGCCGGGACCGGCTCCACACAGCAATGGCCCACCCGCTCCGGTACGATGAACTTGGTCACATCGTCCGTGCGCTTTTTGTCGGCCTCTGCCGCCGCCAGAATGTCGGTCAGGGAATAGTCGGTCTCTGTGGGGAGGCCATACCGCTCCAAAATGGCCAGCAGCCGGGGCAGCGTCTCCGGGGTGCAAAGCCCTTTTTCCACGGCGGCGCGGGTGATGATGGCCATACCGATGGCGACCCCCTCCCCGTGGAGCAGGGTGAAGCCGCTGCAAGATTCTACGGCGTGGCCTACGGTGTGGCCCAGATTCAGCAGTGCCCGCTGGCCCCGGTCAAATTCATCACCACGGACCACGTCCCGCTTCATGCCAACACACACGGAGATCACCCGCTCGAACTGCTCCCGCACCGGGGTTTCCTCCAGCTCCCGGAGAAAGTCCTCACTGTAAAGCATGGCGTATTTGATGATCTCGGCGCACCCGGCCCGGTATTCCCGCTCCGGCAGCGTATTCAGCAGGGATGGGTCGCACAGTACCAAAGAGGGCTGATAGAAGCAGCCCGCCTGATTTTTGCCGTGATCCAGATCCACGGCGGTCTTGCCCCCCACGGAGGAATCCACCATGGACAGCAGCGTGGTGGGTACCTGAATATAGGGAACTCCCCGCTGATAGGTGGCGGCGGCAAAGCCTGCCAGATCCCCCACCACGCCGCCGCCCAGCGCCACGAGGAAATCGCTGCGGGTGAAGCGGCGGTCGCAGAGAAAATTCAAAACCTGTC
>ERZ791886.1822-NODE-1822-length-10163-cov-2.326969_pt1 | contig 10163 bp, 8 predicted proteins | sample MGYA00510158_ERZ791886 | MGnify/ENA primary metagenome ERZ791886 (study PRJEB30046, sample SAMN00792063) | human gut metagenome | study: EMG produced TPA metagenomics assembly of the A metagenome-wide association study of gut microbiota in type 2... | reverse complement strand
GGTATTATCTATGTCACTAGCAACCAAGTTTTCACACGAGGTTTATCTTGCCAGAACTCGTCTGGGCCTTACCCAGCAAGCGGTAGCCGACGCCGTTTCTATTTCCGTACGATGGTATCAATATATTGAAAATGACTCACATATGCCCAGTGCTGATCTGATGCTTAGACTTATTTTTTATTTAGGTATTGATATCAACGTTTTCAGAGATGAGGTGAATCATATTGTTTCTGTATCTTCCAATTAAGGAGCGCTGTTACAATAAAGCTATCGGTTATTATTTTTCTTTTGGCATAAAGATTTATCGCTTAACTGAAAACTGCTGTTCAGTAGAATTCCGTATTTCTGATATTTCGATTTCCGAGGCCTTTGTTTCAAATTTATCACTGCTGTGTACTAAGCAGCAGCTCAACCCTATTCATTTTGAAGAAATTATTGACGACTTAATATAAGATGACTTTAGGTGATAATAAAGGATTGCTTACTATCTTAAAACTATTTTGATATATTGAAAAAGGCGGACATAAATATGTTCCGCCTTAAATCCGATAAAACATTTTATATTATAATAGAGGATTGTCAGCTCTAGCCTTCAGTCTCTCCCATCTTGTATCAATTTCCTTTTGTACACTTTCTACTACATCCGCGTATTTATTATTGGTCAAGTGCTTTGTACGTCCCATCATAGAAAACCAGTCAAGCACCGTGATTTTTTTGTTAGCGCTTTCAGGGTTATAGCTCAAAGAGGTTATGCCGTTTTCTATCTCATAAAGCGGGAAATAACAGCAGTCGACTCCTGCTCCAATAACCTTTCTTTCTGTATTGGGCTTATCTGACCAGTTAAGTGGGCAGGCTGAAAGCGCCTTTAAATACGCCGTACCGTATTCATTTGAGTAGGCCTTAGCCTTGGCTGCCTTTTTTATAAAATCCAGAGGATTAGATTCAGCTACAGTAGCTACATATGGTATATTAGCAGCGGCCATTATCATGGGGGTGTCTTTGTTAAAAAATGTCTTTCCGTACTGCTCTTTTCCAACATGAGAGGTTGAGCTTTTTGCACCTTTTGGTGTGGAATATGAAAGCTGATAGCCTGTATTCATATATCCGCCGTTATCATATTCAAATATAATCAGCTTATTATTTCTCAGCGCTGTTCCAAGGGCAGACCCCATACCTATGTCCATTCCTCCGTCTCCGCTCACCATGACAAAGGTTATTTCGCCTTCAGGATATTCTCCTCTCTTCTGTCTTTGCCTAAACATTTCAGCAAGTCCAGTCAATGTAGCGGCGCCGTTTTGAAACAGGTTATGAATATACGGTACTTTAAATGAGGTTTTAGGATAAGCTGTTGTAACTACCATTCCGCATCCTGTCTGAAACAGCAGTACGACGTTTCCTTCAATGCCCTTCATCAGTAAATTAATGTTTACTGGTATTCCGCAGCCGGGGCATGCTCCGTGTCCTGGCGCAAGTCTTTTAGGCATTGCGGTCGTCTCATTAACACGCCCTCCTTTTACAGTCATCTTTCCATTATCAAACGCACATTTAGTTAGCCCAGGAGTTGACTCTTTCTCTGTTATAGGTCTAAAATATTGGCTGGGCTCAAGTTTTTTATCTCCAGGATAGACACCAATATAATCAAATTTCTTTAAATCCGCTTCATAGCATGAAAGCAGCATTTCTTCTGCCTCTTTTTCATAAAAATCCCTGCCTCCTAATCCATAAACTCTTGAAAATACTTCCGCATTCGATTTATACTCCTGCAGCATAGCCTTGAGCTCTAAGGAGAGGTTTCCTCCTTCGGCTCCGTAACTGTCCTGCCTGTCCCCCACTATAATTTTTTTTGAATTTCTGCACAGTGAAAAAAGCTCCTCAGAAGGATATGGACGGAGTACGTTTGTTGTAAAAACGCCGACCTTTTTCCCTTTTTCTCTCAGCTTATCCACTGCAACCTTTGCAGTATGATAGCTTGACCCTAAAAGATACAAAACAACATCAGCATCATCTGTTCTATATCCCTCCGCCATTGTAATCTCTCTTCCTGAAATATTCTTATACTCATCAAATATCTTAGGTATGGCCTTTCTTGCGCTTTCCATAGCCAGATGAAGCTGATATTTATTATTTAGAATATCCGGTTCATTCATATATGAGCCTATTGATACGGGATTTTCAAGGTCCAGGGCTGAATATTCAGCATTATATGATCCAATAAAATTCTGAACTGTTCGGTCGTCTTCAAACACATAACATTTACGTTTTTGATGGCTTGTAAAAAACCCGTCAAACGCTACAATTACAGGAAGCTTTACGTCTTCAGCAATTTTAAGGGCACAAATATTCATGTCATAGACCATTTGCGGAGAGCTTGCAAACAGTATTATCCATCCTGTATTTAGAGTATACATAATGTCACTGTGGTCTCCCTTGATACACAATGGGCCTGATACTGTTCTACAAGCCACATTCATAACCATAGGAAATCTGGTGCCTGACTGGACTGGAAGCTGTTCAAGAGCGTACAATAGCCCGTTAGCGCTTGTTGCATTAAATACCCGGCCTCCACCTGTTGAAGCCCCATAGCATATACCTGCTGCACTGTGCTCTCCTTCAGCCGCAATCAATGATATGTCATGTTCTCCATCCGCTTTCATTTGGTCGAGATATTCTGCGATTTGTGTTGAAGGAGTTATCGGATAATATCCCATTACATGATAGTTTATCTGCTTAGCGGCATATGCCGCCAGCTCGTTCCCGCTTTCAAACAGAATTTTTTGCTTTTCCATTAAACGATACCTCCGTCAATACGTTTTTCATCCAAATACGCTTCGCTTGTAACCCATGAATTTGCGCCTGTGTCCTCAAACTCCAATTTATCCACTATTAAGTCTTTATTTCTAGTGAACCACTCAGGATTTTCATGTTCTCTTTCATTCCCAGCAACCAATGCATTTGTCGGGCATACCTCCACACATCTTAAGCAGCCCTTACAGTGATGATAATCAAGCCCGGTGTTTATCATTGCCGGACGGCCTTTAAACTCTCCCGGTTTAAATTGAAACACCATATCCGGACAAGTAGTATCACATAGGCCGCAGTTTATGCATTTATCCTGTATAAATAACGGTATATATCCTTCTCTCGAGGCTGAAAGATCATTTGACACTGTACTGCCAAATCGCGTATTTACACCGCCAATAGGAGCATTTTCATAACCCCATTTGTTTTTTACCTCTTCATAATCAACCTTAGGGTATTTTCCGTCATTCTTAAAAAGCTTAAATACAGCTTCTTCATATCCTCTTTTAACACCTTCAATATTATTTTTGATCAGCTCAGGATACTTTTTTCCTATAGTGTCTTTAACCATTTCAACTGTTAAATCCAATGGAATAAATTCGCTTGCCTTAACTATTGCACCAAGAATAACCATGTTAATCCTTGTTTTGGATTCCATAGCTATTTTGAGAGCGTCAATACAGTACACCTCTCCTGCACAAAGCTTCAGCCTTTCTCTCATTTCATCAGGTGTAGATGATGTATTTATAATGATCTTTGTTTCCTCTGAAACACCTGCTGTTACTGACATTTTCCCAATCATAGCCTCGTGGAAAAGCCCAAGTATATGTGGATTTTCTACCGGGCTGTTTATTCCAATATCGTGCGAGTCGCTGCACCAGCGTATATATGCTTTGACAGGCGAACCCCTTTTTTCAGAGCCGTAGCTTGAAAAGCTGGCGGAATTAAGGCCCATGTATACTGCACCCAGTTCACCAAGCATTTTACCACATAGGTTGGCTCCCAAGCCTCCTATGCTTTCCAGCCGTATTTCATAATATCCGTTTTCATTTAATATTGGCAAATCCATAGACAGTCTCCTTTAATTTTTAATTATCTATATTTTATTATTTACCAAAACAGATTCTTTATTAAGCTTTAAAGCAATTATTAAAAATTATTGCTGAAAAAAACGCCGCAGGTTATGTTAAAACATAATCTGCGGCGGTCTAAAAACTCCTACGTCTTACGGGAATTGAACCCGTAGCCTTTCGGTCCGGAGCCGAACGCTCTATCCATTGAGCTAAAGACGTTTAATCATATGCAGTTAATCCGGCTCAAAAATTCCACTGTGATCATTTCCGAGCATATTTTTTCAATAAGGAAGCGTCTGGCGCCAAATGCCCTCATCAGTTCCTTATATTCATCAAACTGACTATAAAATCCAAGCGCTGCGTCGCATGCATCTTTTGCAGCCGCAGATATAAGCCTTTCATTCGAAGCGTTATCCATATCCAAAAAGCCTGCGGCTTCTATACCGTTTACCGCGGCCTCTGCAAATGGCATAAGCTTTAAGCTTACAGCTTCAAACACTCTTTTTTGAACATCTAAGTTATCTCCGGACAGGGCTTCAGCCCTGTCCAGAAATCCCTTATTATTTTTCTGTTCAATATACTCCCTGAAAATATTGTCTATTTCCAAGCCTTCGTCAAAATCTCTGCCGAAACTATACATACACTATCTCCCGAAACCTTATATGGTTATTATATGCGGGAGGCCCTGTCATAGTGCTTATAATTCAATATGCAGAGGTTTTAAGTTCCATATTTCATCGGCATACTCGCGTATCGTTCTGTCACTGGAAAATTTTCCGCTTTTTGCAGTGTTTAAGACAGCCATTCTTGCCCATCCGTCTTTATCTCTATATGTTCTTTCAAGCCTCTCCTGCGCTTCAACATACGATGCAAAATCCTTCAGAACAAAGTATTCATCACTCCGATTGCTTCCCAAAAGTGAATTGTATATGTCTCTGAATAGCTCAGGGTTATTAGGCGAAAAAGTTCCGTCCACAAGCGACTCCATAATTCTTGCCACTCTTTCGTCACTATGGTACACATCCCAAGGGTTATAGCTGTGTTCTCTGCTCATTTTAGCAGTTTCATCTGAAGATAATCCGAAAATAATAATATTCTCTTCTCCAACCTCATCATGTATTTCGACATTGGCGCCATCCATTGTGCCTATTGTCACCGCTCCGTTAAGCATAAACTTCATATTTCCTGTACCCGAAGCCTCTTTTCCGGCAGTAGAAATCTGTTCACTGACATCAGCGGCAGGAATTAGCCTTTCCGCAAGTGTAACACAGTAATTTGCCATAAAAACAACCTTAATTCTGCCGTTTACATCGGGGTCATTATTAACGACATCAGCAACTGAATTAATCAGTTTTATTATATCCTTAGCCCTTTTGTAGCCTGCTGCGGCCTTTGCCCCAAATATAAATGTTCTGGGTACAATATCCATGTCGGGATTTTCTTTAAGTCTAAAATATAAATTGATTATATGCATTACATTAAGAAGCTGGCGTTTGTATTCATGCAGCCTCTTTACCTGAATATCATATATCGACTGCGGATTAACGTCAATACCATTTGTCTCTTTTATATACTCTGCAAGTCGGGCTTTGTTCTCAGCCTTAATATCCATAAACTTATCTCTGAATTCCTTGTCATCGGCATATGGAATAAGCTTATTAAGCTCGTCAAGGTTAGTAATCCACTTATCTCCTATTGTGTCAGTTATAAGAGAGGCAAGAGAGCTGTTAGCGTGCAGAAGCCATCTTCTTTGCGTTATTCCGTTTGTCTTATTATTAAATTTATCAGGATAAAAATCATAGAAATTTTTAAGCTCCTGCTTCTTAAGTATTTCACTGTGCAGTTTTGCCACTCCGTTAACAGAATGGCTTCCCACTATAGCCAAATAGGCCATTTTTATCTGGCTGTCGGCTATAATTGACATATCATGTACTCTGATAGGATCATTTCCGTATTTCTGTACAAGCTCAATACAGAAGCGTCTGTTAATTTCCTCAATTATCATATATATTCTGGGAAGAAGGCGGCTGAAAAGCTCAATTGGCCATTTTTCCAAAGCCTCTGACATAATAGTATGGTTTGTGTACGCACAAACCTTAGTTGTTATTTCCCATGCTTCATCCCAAGGCACGTCATTTTCATCCACAAGCACCCTCATAAGCTCGGCAACCGCAATACTTGGATGCGTGTCATTAAGCTGGAAGGCCACCTTATCAGGAAGCTCCTTAAAATCACTGTGAGTTGTTTTAAAGCGCTCAATAACTCTTTGTACCGTAGCGGATATAAAGAAGTACTGCTGTCTTAAACGCAGTTCCTTTCCCTGTATATGCTCATCAGCAGGATAAAGCACCTCTGTAATAGTGCTTGCAATGTTTTGTTCCTCAACAGCTTTGGCGTAGTTTCCCTCATTAAATGACTTAAGGTCAAAGAAATTTTTGGGTCTGGCCTCCCAAAGGCGCAGTGTATTAACTGTATTATTTCCATAACCAATTACAGGATAATCATACGGAACAGCTATTACAGACGAGTAGTTTTCCTGTATGAATCTGTACTCTCCGTTTTCTTTAATCTCTGTTCTTACATCCCCGCCAAACTTGACCTCTACCTCATATTCCGAACGCTTTATAGCCCAGAAGTCTCCGTTGGCAAGCCAATTATCAGGCCTCTCAACCTGATAACCGTTTTCTATTGCCTGTTCAAAGATACCATAATGGTATCTTATACCGCAGCCATAGGCCGGATATTCCATAGTGGACAAAGAGTCGAGGAAGCACGCGGCCAGTCTGCCAAGACCTCCGTTTCCAAGACCTGGGTCAGCCTCGGCATTTTCAATAGTATTATAATCTATGCCAAGCTCTTCAAGAGCCTCTTTAACTGTATCATGCATAAGAAGGTTCATTACCCCATTTCCGAAAAAGCGTCCCATAAGGAACTCCATTGAAAGATAATAAACCATTTTTACATCTTTTTCTTTATACTCATCATGAGTTTTAATCCATTTCTCAGTAAAAACCGTTCTAAGCGCATAAACAGCCGCTTCATATATCTCAACGGTTGTAGCGGTGTCTACGGTCTTTCTGAAAAGAGTTTTAAGGCACTCGACAACCGCGTTTTTTATTGATTCCTTTGATACAATTTCCATTAATTCGCCTCCCGAAATAGTTTATAAAATAGCTATTACGGCTCCCAAAAAGCCTGCGGCGGCAGCTGCGCCGGTAACGGCGTTAGTAAAAACATCCGCTTCAGGCAGGGCAAAAACACAGCCCATATACATAACAGCGCCGGACGCCATATATTCTATAAATCCAATGTTAAAATATCTGGCGGCGGCAAAAAGAATAACCGAAAGCATGCATACCACGTAGCTGTTTGCCCCAATTGTGTCAAGAACTATTCCCACAAAGGCTCCCGCAATAACGAGGGCCACCACCAGAATGCAGCTTACTGCATTTTCAGTAAATCCTATTGCCGAAAGGGAACCGGCGGCTATTAAAATGCCTCCCATTATCCCCTTTAATACATCTGCAGATATTTTTTTGCTGTCCTTCATAAATTATCTCCCAAAACACACATATATATCATTATATGCATAATGGGCTTGTTTCTAATTATTCATTGCTCTTAAGCTTTTCTGCTCTTTCTGAGGCAGAAAGGGTATCAACGATTTCGTCGATATCGCCTTCCATCACACTGTCAATTTTATAAAGTGTCAGGTTAACCCTATGGTCTGTAACCCGCCCCTGAGGAAAATTATAGGTACGTATTCTTTCATTGCGATTACCGGTCCCTACCTGTGCCTTTCTTTCTCCGGCAATTTCCTCATTGTGCTTTTTAAGCTCCATATCATATATTCTGGCATAAAGCACCTTAAGCGCCTTATTTTTATTTTTAAGCTGGCTCTTTTCATCCTGGCAGGATACTACAATACCAGTAGGAATATGCGTTACACGTACCGCCGAGTCTGTAGTATTTACACACTGTCCGCCGTTGCCTGACGCCCTGAAAACATCTATGCGCACATCGTTCATATTTATGTTGACATCAACCTCATCAGCCTCTGGAAGCACAGCCACTGTTACTGTTGACGTGTGTATTCTTCCGCCTGACTCTGTCTCAGGTACGCGCTGAACCCTGTGCACACCGCTTTCATATTTAAAACGGCTGTATGCCCCCTGACCGGAAATCATAAAGCACACCTCTTTAAAGCCTCCAAGATCACTTTCATTGGCATTCATAAGCTCAGTTTTCCAGCCTTTCTTTTCAGCGTATTTATTATACATTCTGAAAAGGCTCCCAGCAAAAAGCGCAGCTTCATCTCCGCCCGCCCCGGCCCTAATCTCCATGATAACGTTTTTGTCATCGTTAGGGTCCTTTGGAATAAGCAGTATTTTCAGTTCATTTTCAATTTTTGACAGTTTCTCTTTATTTTCTGAAAGCTCTTCCTTAACCAGCATCCGAAATTCGTCATCGATGCTGTCATCAAGCATTTCAAGGGCATCATCAATGGCGCCCTTAGTCATTTTATATTCATTGTATTTTTCAGCTATTGGAGTTATAGCGCTGTACTCCTTCATAAGAGAGCGCCATTTGTCCTGATCAGCTATAATATCAGGGTCATTTATAAGCAGTGCAAGCTCCTCATGCCTGCTTACAAATTCAGCCAAACGCTCAAACATCAAAATCCCCCTTGCGTGCCCTAATCACACGGTTAAGCCCGCTTAGATCATTTATAACTTCTATATCTTTAAATCCGTTTTTCTCCAATATATCAGTAACCTCGGCTGCCTCATCATATCCTATTTCATACAATATAAAGCCTCGGTTTTTAAGTAATTTAAATCCATCTCTGCTTATCCTTCTGTAAAAGTCAAGGCCGTCATCTCCTCCGCACAGCGCGGTATAAGGTTCATATTCTCTGACATCCGGCATTAGCTCCTCCATATCCAGTCTGCGTATATACGGTGGATTTGATACTATCATATCAAACTTTATATCAGGAAGTCCTGTAAAAAGGTCTCCTTTAAAAAAGAATACTTTTTCATTTACTCCGTTTAAACGCGCGTTCTTTTGCGCCGTTTCAAGTGCGGTCTGACTAATATCGGTACCATAGCAGTTTACATCCGTATATTTTGCCAGGCTCACAGAAATACATCCGCTGCCGACCCCTATTTCAACAGAGTTATGAAGCTTATATTTTTTTATAGTCTCAATCGAACTTTCTACAAGTATTTCAGTATCAGGACGAGGAATAAGGATACCTGGACCAACCTGAAACTCAAGCCCCATAAACTCCTTATGTCCTATTATATACGCCGCAGGCTCAAGAGCCGTACGGCGTAATATCATACTTTCAAAAGCCAGCTGCTGTTCTTCGCTGGTCTCCTCATACCATTGTGTAAGAATCTGAATACGGCTTTTTTTTAAAGTCTCAGCCATAAACAGCTCCGCTTCAAACCGCGGCTCCTCTATTCCCGCAGTGCACAGCCTGTTTGACGCATCGTTTATTAAATCCTTTATTTTCATAGTGCCTCCGAAGCAAGGCACCTCCACTGTCCCGAATGCACAGGGACAGCCTCCGGCTCTTCGTCCTCAAGGACTGTAACAAGCGCAGCTATAGCGCACTCTATTTCCTCTTCATCCGGTTCAGCCGTTGTAAGCTTCTGCAGGCACATTCCAGGTGCGCTTACCAGTTTCACAAAAATCGAGTCGCTGCGGCCAGCCCATTTGATTATTTCATAGCTTACTCCTGAAATAAATGGAACAAGAAGTATACGGCTGAGCATTCTCATGCCTATATTATCTGTACGGACAAATACAAACACAACCATGCTGACAACCATTACTATAAGCATAAAGCTCGTTCCGCATCTTTTATGAAGTCTAGTATGTTTCTTTACATTTTCAGGCGTAAGCGCTTCTCCCGCTTCATAGCAGTTAATAGTCTTATGCTCCGCTCCGTGATACTGAAATACACGCTGTATTTCCTTCATTCTTGATATAAGAAAAATATATACAAGAAATATTACAATTCTCAGAAGCCCCTCTATTACACTGAGCATATGAGGCCCTGATATATATTTGTTGAAGAAGCTCCCCAGCCATACCGGAAGCATAAAAAAGAGCAGAAGCGCAATTACAATCGAAACAGCTACGCTGAAATACATCATGTAATCGTTAAGCTTTTCTCCGTACTTATCCATAAGCTTTTTTTCAAACTTTGACGGTTCTTCTTCTGTTTCCTCTTCACCGGCCAGAACAGCACTCTGCATTAAAATTTTAGTACCTACAATA
>ERZ791886.1808-NODE-1808-length-10227-cov-2.099489_pt1 | contig 10227 bp, 8 predicted proteins | sample MGYA00510158_ERZ791886 | MGnify/ENA primary metagenome ERZ791886 (study PRJEB30046, sample SAMN00792063) | human gut metagenome | study: EMG produced TPA metagenomics assembly of the A metagenome-wide association study of gut microbiota in type 2... | reverse complement strand
CCAGTATATACATCATCTAAAGAAATACCTACTATCACTGGCTTTTGTATCTTTTTAGGATCTTTATATGTGTCAATTATCACACTATTTTTATCTAAATCAACATAACCATAACTGCAATTCATAACTGCAAGTGGTAATCTTTCTACAATTTCTATATTTAAACAGTTCGGAAAATCTCGCCAAACTTTAGCTGTATCTATGCGTAAATCGTTTTGTAAATAATTTTGAATAACATCTGTTTGTACAGAAAAAATATTTATAGGTTCTGTTATTCGTGCAATTTGCAAAACATCTTCTCTAGGTAAATAAGAATTACCTGTAACTTTTACATAACCTATTTTCAATATAGGCGAGTTAATTATAAATATAATTGCTAGTATAGCAAAGAGGCCTATTAGGCCTCTTTTTAAATTTTTAGCTGCAATTAATCTTTTTGATTTAACTTGCTTTTTTGTCATAAATTATTCCTTATTTTTCTTCTATAGCCATCTGCAAAATCATTTCACATAATTCACCAAAAGAGATGCCTACATGATTTGCTGCATCTGGAACTAAAGATGTCTGTGTCATACCTGGAACTGAATTTATTTCCAATACATATGGAATATTTTCTTCACTGAGCATAACATCTACACGTACAACACCACGACAATCAGCTACTGTACATGCATCAATACATAATTTTTGAATTTTAGCTGTTAATTCTTCGCTAAGTGGTGCTGGAATAATGTGGAAAGATTCACCTTTTGTATATTTGCTCTTATAATCATATCTACCAGAATTAGTAGTTATTTCGATAATTGGTAAAGCTTTCTTTTCTTTATTTCCATAAACAGGAATAGATAATTCTCTACCTTTGATAAATTCTTCAACTAAAATAGCATCATCATATTCAAAACATGCATCAATTGCTTTTTGTAAATCTTCTTTTTTCTCTACAATCTCTACTCCAATACTAGAGCCCTGAGATGCTGCTTTTACAACTACTGGCATAGAGAATTTATTAGCAATTTCTTCTACTAAATTTCTATCAGTATCTGTTTTACGATAAATAAGGCAATTTGGTGTAGAAATTCCTGTAGAACGGAAAAGATGTTTACTTGCTACTTTATCCATTGTTATCGCACTGGATAAAACGCTGCAACTTGTATATGGCATATCAATCATTTCAAGTACTGCTGCAATTCTACCATCTTCACCATATTTACCATGAACAGCATTAAATACAATATCACAGCCACTTTCTTTGATATCTTCCACTAATGTTTTTGGCACAAATTCCATGCCTACTGCATTATAACCTTTTTCTTGTAAAGCATTTAAAATAGCTGTACCAGTTAATCTAGAAATTTCTGCTTCACTAGATGGGCCACCCATCAAGACAACAATCTTTTTAAAATTCATTTTCTATTCCTCACAATTATAAACTTTGAGCTAAATTTTCACCAACAGTATAGATATTACCTGCACCCATAGTAATGATTAAATCTCCAGCTTGAATATTTTCTTTAAGCCATGGTGCAATATCTTCTAATTTTTCAATGTAAATAGCATCTACACCTGTTTGTTTTTTTACTTCATCTACAATAGTTTTACCTGAAATTCCTTCGATAGGGTCTTCACTTGCTGCATAAATATCAGTTAATACCAATACATCTGCACCTACAAAACAAGAACCGAATTCTTTTTGTAATAATTGTGTTCTGCTATAACGATGTGGCTGGAAAGCTACTATTAAACGTTTTGGGTTTGTCTGTTTAGCAGCTTTTATAGTTGTTTGAATTTCAGTTGGATGATGTGCATAATCATCTACAATCCAAACATTTTCATTTCTAAATTTTGTTTGGAAACGACGTTTTGTACCAGAAAAAACTTTAAATCCTTCTGCTATTTCTTCTATGCTCAATCCCATATGATGACATACAGCAATTGTAGCTAATGCATTTAATACATTATGTTTGCCTGGAATATTAAGAGCTACATCTCCTAAAACTTCACCTTTATAAATAACAGTAAAGCTTGTATGTGGTCCATCTATTTTAATATCTTTTGCCATATAATCAGCATCATGATCTAAAGCATAAGAAATATATTTTCTATCCACTTTATCTGCTATATTTCTAATATTTTCATTATCAAAGCATAATACAGCAAGACCTGTTTCTTTATCTAAATTCTGTACAAATTGGATAAATGCTTTGATGATATTTTCCATAGAACCATAATGATCCATATGGTCATCTTCAATATTAGTAACAACTGCAATTTTAGGATAGAACTTCAAGAAAGAGCCATCACTTTCATCAGCTTCAGCTACTAAATAATCAGATTTACCAAGTTTTGCATTGCCTTTTAAATAATCTACAAAACCACCAATTAAAATTGTAGGGTCAACTTTTGCATGTTCTAAAACTACACTGATCATAGAAGATGTAGTTGTTTTTCCATGAGCACCTGCTACTGCTATACCTTTAGCATCATTTAATAGATAAGCTAAGATATCGGAACGATGAAATAATTTTAAACCTTTAGCTTTCGCAGCTACAAGTTCAGGATTATCTTGATGTATAGCAGAAGATAAAACTAATGCTTCTTTACCTTCTACATTCAAAACATCATGACCTTTATAAATTGTAGCACCTTTTGCTTTTAAATGTTTTACTACTGCTGATTCACTCAAATCAGAACCAGATATTTCATATCCTTTGTCTAACATTACTTCAGCAATGGCACTCATACCTACGCCACCAATGCCAACAAAATGTAATTTTTTTATACCTTCAAGCACTTTTCAAGTACACCTCTCACAATCAATAATTTGTTTTTTTAGCCAAATCCACTACCATTTCAGCAATAGCTAAAGCAGCGCTAGGTTTTCCCATATTACGGCTAGCTTCCACCATTTCTTGTAGACGATTTTCACTAGCAAGCATATCTTCTAATACATTTATCAATTTTTCGCCTGTAAGTTCACGATTTAAGATAACTTTAGCAGCTCCATTTTTTTCTAATTCACGAGCATTAAATTCTTGATGATTTTCTGCTGCAAATGGATATGGTATTAATACTGCTGGTACACCTCTTGCTGTAAGCTCTGCTAAACTTGTAGCCCCAGCTCTAAAAACAGCTATGTCTGTAGCTGCTAATGCTTTTGGCATATCATACAAATATGGATAAACAGCTAAATTATCTACTTTATCTAAATTAACACCTAAATCAGCTAAGCCATTTTTTACAAAATCATATTCATTTTTACCTGTAACATGCATAATCTGCACACGATAATTATTGGCAAAATGTTTATGAACTTCAAGCATAGCTTTATTAATGCTATGCGCACCACGACTTCCACCAGATACTAAAATAGTTTTTTTCGTAGTATCTAATGAAAATTCCATTAAACCTTCATTTCTTGTACTCAATAAAATGTCATCACGAATAGGATTACCTGTAAATACTACTTTATTTTCAGGAAAATAACTTAAAGCTCGTTTATATCCTACTGCTATTTTATCTACAAATCTTGCTAAAATTTTATTAGTAACACCTGGAATAGCATTTTGCTCTTGTATCAAAGCTGGTATTCCCATCAAACTTGCAGCCATCAAAATAGGTCCACATACATATCCACCTGTTCCAATAGCCACATCTGGTTTAAAATTTTTGACAATACTTCTAGCCTTCATTACGGCTTTTAACGCTTTACCTGCTACTACAAAATTTTTCATAGTCAAATGACGTTCAAAACCACTTATATCTAAGGTAACAAAAGGAATTTGTTCACGTGGAATAATATCAGCTTCCAAACCCTTTTTAGTACCTACATAGAGAAATTCTGCATTTGGCACTAATTTTTTTATATTATTTATCAATGTAATTGCTGGATAAATATGTCCTCCTGTGCCACCGCCAGATACAATTATCCTCATACTATTTTCTCACTTTCTCTATTTAAACTTATTTCAATTCATTAACTAAACGTTTAAAATCACGACCACGAGCTTCATAACCTTCATACATATCAAAACTTGCACATGCTGGTGATAATAATACTACTTGTGGAGCTTTGGCTATTTTATGAGCATAATTTACTGCTTCTTGCATAGAATATCCTGCTTCATAAATTTTATCTTCTGGATAATTATGTTTTAAAGCTTCTTCTTTAAAACGTTTTGTAGCATCGCCAACTAAAATTAAATTATCCACACGTTCATTTACTAAAGCATAAAATTCATCAAGTGGAGTATTTTTATCATAGCCACCTGCTATCAAAATTATATGTGGGAATGTTGCAATTGCTTTATTAGCAGCTTCTGGATTTGTTGCTTTAGAGTCATTATAATAAGTTACCCCATCAATAGTTTTAACAGGTTCAATGCGATGTTCTACTGGAGCAAAGGCTTTCAAAGCTTCTGCCATTTTTATAGTATCGCCACCTGCCAAAAAGGCTAAACTTAAAGCAGCTAAAGCATTTTCTATATTATGACTACCTTTGATTTGCATATCATCTACATTACAAATAACATGCATTAAACCTTTCCAACGAATAACAAGTTGATTATCTTTTACAAAAGCCCCTTCTTCTAATTCTTGGGAACTACTGAAAAAGCAGATAGTACTTTTGGCTCTGTTTGCCATATCACGAGTATGTACATCATCATAATTTAAAACTAAGAAATTTTCTTCAGTATGATGAGCAAATACTTTTTCTTTTTCAGCTTGATAAATTTCCATAGTTTTATGACGAGCCAAATGGTCAGGAGTTACATTTAATATAGCTGCACCTTTTGTTGCAAAATCACTAGAAGCTTCCATCTGATAACTGGATATTTCTGCTACAATACAACCATTTTCGCCAATGCGATAACATTCTTCACAAAGTGGTGTACCAATATTACCACCCACACCAACATTATCTTCACCATAAATAGTCTTCATCAATTCGCCTAAAAGCATAGTTGTTGTAGTCTTACCATTTGTACCTGTAACAGCAAAAATAGGAGCTTTAGCTAATTTATAAGCAAATTCTACTTCACTAATAATTTTTACTTTTTCAGCTACTTTTTCAAAAAGTGGTAAATGTCTTGGTACAGCTGGAGAAATAATCACTAAATCTGCACCTTCAAATAAAGCTTCTGTTTGTTTTCCTAAAACTACTTTTATATCTAAAGCAGTAAGCTCAGTTAAATCGTGCTTTTCACCTAGTTTTTCATTCGCATCACTTAAAATAACATCTGCTCCTAGTTTTTTAGCAAGTTTAGCTGCTGCAAAACCGCTAATGCCTGCACCGATTACAATAACCTTCTTATTGCTCAAATCCATTAAAAAAACCTCCTAAAATCTTTAAATTTATTTCTTTAATACGTAAGAAATAAATGAAAGAAACCTAGCTCTATCTAAATATTAATCAGTATTAACTATAATGTAAAGTCAATAAAGCTAAAATACAAAAAACAAATTCAGCAAACCAAAAAGTCATAACTACACGAGTTTCTGACCAACCTTTTAATTCAAAATGATGATGAATTGGACTCATTAAAAATACGCGTTTACCTGTAGTTTTAAAAGATGTTACCTGAATGATTACAGATAAAGTTTCGATTACAAATAATCCACCTAAGATAATCAATAATAATTCTGTCTTTGTCAAAATTCCAAGACCAGCTAAAACACCACCTAGAGCAAGAGAACCAGTATCACCCATAAATACTTTTGCTGGATGGTAATTGAATTTCAAGAAGGCTACACATGCACCGAAACAAGCAAAACTATAAATCGCTAAATTTGCTTTATTGAAATATAAACAAACAGCAGCAAAACCTAATGAAGCTACAGCCATAGCACCAGATGCTAAGCCATCTAAACCATCAGTTAAATTTACAGCATTTGTAGTACCAATAAGCACACCAATTACTAAAACATAATAAAACCAACCAATATCATAAGTTTGTCCAATAAATGGTATCCAAACATCTTGAGTAAGTCCTGTATAATTTATACCAATATAAGTTACAATAATTGCAATAATAAATTGTCCTAGTAATTTTTGTTTAGCTTTTAAACCTAAATTACGTTTTAAAACAACTTTTATATAATCATCTAAAAATCCTAAAACAAAATGACCTAACATTACAAATAAAGCTAAAGCCACTTCTATAGTAAAATCTGCAAAAATTAAAGTTGCAATAGTAATACCACCAACAATCATAATACCGCCCATAGTTGGTGTTCCTGATTTTGCTTGATGACTTTTTGGCCCTTCTTCACGAATGCTTTGACCAAATTTTAATTTATGTAGTTCTGGAATTAAAAATGGTCCTACTGCCAAAACTACAAGGGCAGCAGCTACTGCTGCCCATATCATATTTAAATTAAATGCTTCTATCATTTATATTCTTTCTCCAATAACTCAATTATTTTTTCCATATGCATACCATGAGAGCCTTTAAATAAAACAGTATCTTCTTTTTGTAATTCTTTTTTCAATACATCTACTGCTTCTTCATGACTTGCACATTCAAAAACTTTTGCTACCCCTGCTTTTTTGGCAGCTTCAGCTGTGAATTTTGTCAATGTGCCTCTAGTGATTACAATATCCACACCTAATTTACCAGCTAATAAACCAATATCTTCATGAGCTTTTTGTTCTACACTACCTAATTCAAACATATCACCCATTACTAAAATTTTACGTTTCTTAGCTACTTTAGTTAAATTTTCTAAAGCTGCTTTTGTAGACATTGGACTTGCATTATATGCATCATTTATTAAATTAAAATCAGCTAATCTTTTATATTCAAAACGCATAGCAGTTGGTTTAAATGTAGCTAATCCTTTTTGCATTTCCTCAACAGTAAGTCCACAAGTATAACCTACAGCTAAAGCAGCTAAACAATTATAAACATTGTGTATACCTATCATATTCAATGTGAAATGAGCTACTTTATCGCCAACAATTGCATCAAATTCTGTTTTGCCATCATTTACAGTTTTGATATCAAAAGCCTTGATATCGCCTGCATGATTGATACCAAAATAAATTGCATGAGCTTTTGTCAATCTATTCATTTTAGAAACAAATTCATCATCAGCATTTAAAATGACATTTCCATTGATTTCAATAGCCTGTGCCATTTCTCCTTTAGCCTTAGCTATATTTTCCATAGAGCCTAAAAGTTCCATATGAGTTTCGCCTACATTAGTGATTACACCCATTGTAGGTTTAGCGATATCAGTCAATTCTTTAATTTGACCTAATCCTCGCATACCCATTTCCACAACAGCTACATCATAACTTCCATCTAATTGCAATAAAGTCATAGGAAGTCCAATTTCATTATTAAAATTAGCCTGTGTTTTCAATACATTATATTTTCCTGATAATACAGCAGCTGTTAAATCTTTTGTAGTAGTTTTACCATTAGAACCAGTTATTGCTATTACAGGAATATTGAATTTCTTGCGCCAAAAATGAGCTAAATCTTGATATGCTTTTAATGTATCATCTACAGCTAAAATATCTATATCAATATCTTCAATCAAGGAAATATCATAATCTTTATTTACAATAGCCCCAATTGCTCCTTTTTTAGCAGCATCAGCAATAAAATCATGTCCATCAAAATTTTCACCTTTTAAGGCAATAAATAACATTCCTTCTTCAATTTTTCTAGTATCAGTTGTTACACCGCCAAAAACTGAAGCTGAAGTCAATTTTTTTAAGATAGCATTTGTAGCTTGCATTACTTGTGTTAATGAAAATTGATAATTAGCCATTAATCTTCCCCCTAATTGCTTCAATAGCTACTTCTTTATCATCAAAATGAATAGTTCCTGTTTTCAAAATCTGATAATTTTCATGACCTTTACCCGCAATAAGTACGATATCATCTTTTTGCGCAAGTTCAATAGCTCTGAAAATAGCTGTTCTTCTATCTGTGATTTTTTCATGGAAATTGCCATGAAGTGCAGGAAGTACACCAGCTTCTACTTCAGATAAAATAAATTCTGGATCTTCTGTTCTTGGATTATCAGAAGTTGCAATTACCACATCAGCAAGCTGTGCTGCAATACGACCCATAATAGGACGTTTTGTTCTATCGCGGTCACCGCCACAGCCAAATACTACAATCAAACGTTTTTTAGCGATTTCACGTGCTGTTTTTAAAACGTTTTCTAATCCATCTGGAGTATGTGCATAATCGACAATTACACTGAAATCTTGACCTTGACGTACAAGTTCAAAGCGTCCTGCTACAGCTTCAAATGCTTCAAGAGTTTCTTTGATTATATCAAAAGAAATTTTTTCAGCTAAAGCTACGCCAATTACACCTAAAATATTATAAACATTGAACATACCTGTAACTTTTAAATCAAAATGAACACAATCATCTTTGTATTTTACATCAAAAGAAGCACCAGATGCTTTTATTTCTACATTTTCAGCTTTTAATACAGCATCATTTTTAATACCATAAGTTATTAAATTGCATTTTGTATGCTCAATCATTGTTTTACTGCCAAGTTCATCATCTAAATTAATTACGGCATTTTTATTAGACTTCACTAAATTTGGCGCAGATAAACTATCAAATAATTTTGCCTTAGCTAGAGCATAATTTTCCATAGTTTTATGATAATCTAAATGATCTTGAGTAAGATTTGTAAACATTGCAGTATCATATTCACAACCTGCAATACGATTCATATCTAAAGCATGTGAAGATACTTCCATAACTACATAATTGATATTTTGCTTATACATCTTATCTAAGATTTCTTGAAGATCAATCACATCTGGTGTTGTATTGTGAATTGGCATTTCTTCATCTTCAATCATGATTTTAATTGTGCCAATAACACCAACTTTGTAACCAGCTTTACGCAAAATATCGCGAAGCATATATGTGCTACTTGTTTTACCATTTGTTCCTGTAACACCAATCATACGCATTTTTTTACCTGGATAATCATAAAAATATGGTACAGCAAGTTCCATTGCTTCACGCATATTTGGCACTTTTATAACTGTAATATCTGCGGGAACTTCTACATCTTTTTCAGTCATAATCGCACAAGCTCCAGCTTCTATAGCTTGAGGAATAAATTTATTACCATCTACCCTAGTACCACAGATACATACGAATAAAGTGTTTTTTCTCACACGACGTGAATCATGAGTTATAAACTCAATTTCTTTATTCACATCTCCTTTTACTTCTACATTATTTAATACTGACACTAGTTGTTCAATGGTCATTGGAAACCCTCCTGAATTTGCTTTTTATATCTTTTAGCAATCTAAAATCAAACTATATTATAGCTCACTTATTTATATATGTATACTACAAAAAATTAAGCCATAAAATCTTAAAATAAAAATTTGTTTAAGAAATTTATGGCTTAATTGATAATCAATTTTTAGTTGAAAAGAAAAACTTATCCGGTACTATCATTCCTAATTCTTGTGTAGCAATAGATTGTATTCTTTCTGGTGATTTTAAATGTGCTATTTCTAAATGAAGACGAGAATTTTCTGCTTCTAATACTGTAGATTGATTTTTTAATTGATTTAAATAATAAGCATTGCTAGCAGCTGCACCACTACGCAATATAAAAAATCCTGCTAAAGCTACAACAATCACAAATAAAATAATACATCTTGAACGCAACGCATTATTTACATTTACATTTTTTGCCTGTTCTACTTTTACTAATTTTTTAGTTTTCATCTGTTTATAATTTTTTTGACTTTCGTCATAAGCAATTTTGCGTTGCGCTAACATAATAAAATCCTCCTAAGATTATAACTTCTCTGCTACTCTTAATTTTGCACTTTTAGAACGTGAATTATCGTCCATCTCATATTTTGATGGCTTTATAGCTTTACTGCAAAGCTTTATCTCAGGCTTATGATTACATACACAAATTGGTAAATGCGGTGGACAAATGCACCCACGAGATAACTCTTTAAAAACATTCTTTGTTATGCGATCTTCTAAAGAGTGAAAAGTTATTACTGCTATTTTTCCACCCTTATTTAAATGTTTTACTGCTGTTTTAAAAGTATTTTCTAAAATTCCTAATTCATTATTTACTTCTATACGAATAGCCTGAAAAATGCGTTTTGCTGGATGACCCGTTGCTTTTTTTCGCACAGCGGCTGGTATAGCACGGCGAATAATATCCACTAATTCGCCTGTAGTTTCTATTTTCTTTTCTTGA
>ERZ791886.1801-NODE-1801-length-10268-cov-2.321649_pt1 | contig 10268 bp, 8 predicted proteins | sample MGYA00510158_ERZ791886 | MGnify/ENA primary metagenome ERZ791886 (study PRJEB30046, sample SAMN00792063) | human gut metagenome | study: EMG produced TPA metagenomics assembly of the A metagenome-wide association study of gut microbiota in type 2... | reverse complement strand
CGGCGATTTTCATCGTGTACGGACTTGTACATGAGTGTTTAAAACAGCCTGTATCAAATATTATTCCGGTATAAATTGCATAGGCTATATTTTTATCTATCTGACACCATCCGTCAAGTAGGCGGTAAATAATTTCACTTGTTGATGACGCCTCAGCGTCAACATAATTATATGTCCCAAAATAGTTATTGCTTATATGATGGTCAATATTCACTGTACATGTATTTTTAACAAGTGAAGCATTTTTCCCTAGTCTATTGTCATCCCCACAGTCTAAGGAAATGAACAAATCAAAATCCTCATCAGGTTCATCCTGAAGAGCATTTTCCGAATATGGAATTGTTCTGAAGTTCTCGGGTATCTCCTCAAGGAATACCTTTGTTTTCTTGCCAATTTTGTTAAGCGCCATAGCCACGGCGCAGCAAGACGCCACGGCGTCGCCATCCGGACTTATATGCCCGGCTATGGCGATACTGCGGCTGTTTTCTATGACCTCACGTATCTGTTCAATACTGTTATTCATAGAGTTCTCCCTCCCCTACGGGCGGCTCTGAACTGATTTTTTCGATAAGCTTTGACATCTTTATTCCGTACTCAACGGAGTCATCAAGTTTAAACGTGAGCTCCGGTGTTATACGCAGATTTATTCTTTCAGCAAGGAGATGGCGTATAAATCCAGACGCACTTTTAAGACCCTTCATTACATTAGCCTTCTCTTCATCGTTACCAAGAACGCTTATAAATACCTTGCAGTATTTGAGGTCCTGGGTTGTCTCAACTCTAAGAACCGAAGTCAATACTCCAATCCTTGGGTCCTTTAACTCTCCTCTAATAATGTTGGCCAGTTCTCTTGTTATCTCATCGTTAACTCTGGTCATTCTGTTATTTTTCTTCATAAAATCACCTGCCGTTTTTTATCTGGGCACCTCAACCATTAAGAAAGCTTCGGCAATGTCGCCCTCTTTCAAATCGTTGAATTTCTTAAATACAAGACCACATTCATAGCCTGTGTTAACTTCCTTAACATCATCCTTAAATCTCTTAAGTGACTCAAGCTCGCCTTCATAAACTACGATGTTATCGCGGAGTATACGTACCTGAGCGTTTCTTACAAACTTTCCGTCCAGTATATAGCTTCCTGCAATTGTACCAACTCCTGAAGCTTTGAAAAGCTGGCGAACCTCTGCATGGCCAATAACCTTTTCCTCATAAACCGGGTCAAGCATACCCTTCATGGCTGCTGTTATATCCTCAATGGCATTGTAAATAACCCTGTAAAGTCTGACATCAACCTTTTCCTCATCGGCAAATGTCTTAGCCGTCGGCTCAGGACGAACGTTAAAGCCTATGATAATGGCGTTTGAAGCTGTGGCAAGCATAACATCAGACTCTGTAATAGCTCCTACACCGCCATGTATAATTCTTATTCTTACTTCTTCATTTGAAAGCTTTTCAAGACTCTGCTTTACTGCCTCTACCGAGCCCTGTACGTCAGCCTTTACAACAATATTAAGCTCCTTCATATTGCCTGACTGTATCTGGCTGAACAAATCGTCAAGCGATACCTTTTGAGGAGTATCCTTGAGCATATCCTTTCTGGACTTTGCAACAACTGATTCGGCAAGCTGGCGGGCCTGTTTCTCGTTTGCTGCAACGTAGAATGTGTCTCCGGCTGCAGGCACCTCTGAAAGGCCAAGAATTTCAACAGGCTTGGAAGGACCTGCTTTTTTAACTCTTCTGCCCTTATCATCCATCATAGCTCTGATTCTTCCGAAAGCTGCACCAGCAACAATAGGGTCGCCTACATTTAAAGTACCCTCCTGTACAAGCACAGTCGCTACCGGACCGCGTCCCTTGTCAAGCTGGGCCTCGATTATAGCTCCCTTTGCAGGCTTGTTTGGATTGGCTTTAAGCTCCTTCATCTCCGCAGTAAGAATAATCATTTCAAGCAGAGTATCTATTCCATCTTTAGTTGAGGCAGAAACAGGTACACAAATCGTTTCACCGCCCCAGTCCTCAGATACAAGTCCGTATTCTACAAGCTCCTGTTTTACTCTGTCAGGGTTTGCAGAGGGCTTATCCATTTTGTTTATTGCAACAATAACCTCAACTCCTGCGGCCTTTGCATGGTTTATCGCTTCCACCGTCTGGGGCATAACGCCGTTGTCAGCAGCTACAACAAGAACCGCTATATCTGTTATCTGGGCGCCTCTCATTCTCATGGCTGTAAAAGCCTCATGTCCGGGAGTATCAAGGAATGTTATCGGGCTTCCGTTTATCTGAACGGTGTAAGCACCAATATGCTGTGTAATTCCGCCGGCCTCGTTGCTTGTAACGTGGCTGTGTCTGATTGCGTCAAGAAGCGATGTTTTACCGTGGTCAACATGGCCCATAACAACAACTACTGGAGGACGAGATTCAAGCTTGGATTCATCTTCCTCATCCTGCTTGAAAGCTTCCTCGAATATATCTTTCTCTTTTTCTATTTCAAATATTACATTATATTCTTCACCTACGGAAACCGCTGTTTCAAAGTCAACTGACTGGTTAATTGCAGCCATTATTCCCTTTTTCATCAGACATTTAACAATTTCCGCACCCGATTTTCCAATTCTTTCTGCTAATTCCTTAACTGTAATTGTCTCTGGAATTTCCAAAAATCTGATTTCAGGTTCTTCCTCTTTAACAGGCTCAACAACCGGAGGAGGTGCAGGTTTATTATTTTTCTTGTTGTTCTGATTATTTTTATTCTGAAAATTCTTATTTCCCTGATTGTTCCTATTGTTAGAACCGTACTGATTGTTTCTGTTATTCTGTCCGTTTTGATTGTTCTGGCCGCCCCTGTTGTTTTGTCCATTCTGATTATTCTGGCCACCTCTGTTGTTCTGTGTGTTCTGATTGTTCCTATTGTTCTGGCCATTCTGATTGTTCTGGCCGCCTCTGTTGTTCTGGCCATTCTGATTGTTCTGGCCGCTCCTGTTATTTTGGCTGTTTCTGTTGTTCTGATTATTTTGAACGCCTCTGTTATTTGAGCTATTCTTGTTGTTAACGCCGCTTTCAGCAGCTCTAATATTTTGTTTCGGCTGTTCTTGTCTGGAAGGCTGAGGCTTTCTTTCTTGGCTTCCTGTCTTTATGTCCTTTTTAGGTTCGGATTTCTTATGGACATCTTTTGCAGCATCATTTTTTTGTTCCTGAGCCTTCTCGGAAGTCTTACTTACCTCATTTTTCACAGGAGCTTTACTTTCTTCTTTCTTTTCATCCTTTGAACTCATAAGGTTTTGAACCTTTTTAGCGCATTCCTCATCAACGGATGACATATGGTTATTTACCTCAATACCGAGCTCTTTTAACCTATCTATAAGTTCCTTGTTGCTTATATTTAACTGTTTAGCTATTTCATATACACGTTTCTTAGCCAAATACTCCACCTCCATACCGATGGGATTTATTCACCGATCATATCAATAATTTTCTTAGCAAATCCGCCGTCTTTTATTACAATAACAGACCTTTCATTTTTGCCGATCGCTTTTCCCAATTCAAATTTATCACCATAGATAACTATTTTTTTATTATAATAAGCCGCTGAATCTGCAAATTTCTTTTTTGTATTGTCTGACGCGTTGTCCGCAACAATTATCAGTTCAGCACTCCCGTCCTTTACGGCACTTAAAGCTCCGGTCTCACCCGATGCCAGCTTTGACGCCCTTTGACAAAGTCCAAGGAATTGAAGCAACCTTTTATCCATTCAGCTGTTCCAGCTCCTCTCTGAGCTTGTCATATACTTCCTGAGGAACAGCCGATTTAAACGAACGTTCCAGTCCCTTTGATTTTTTTGCCTTTTCCAGACATTCCACATTGGGACAAATATAAGCCCCTCTTCCAGCTTTTTTACCAGTGGCGTCTACGGAAAACTCACCTTCATCACTTTTTACAATCCGGATTAACTCCTTCTTGTTTTTCATTTCCTGACACCCGGTACATTTTCTTAATGGAATTTTCCTCTGTTTCATCCGAGTACCTCCCTGCCTCTTTATTCTTCTTCAAGGCTTTCAACATCGTCGATTTCTTCTGAAATTCCATCTTCAAGCTCGTCTTCTAACATTTCGTCTTCAAACTCTATTTCTTCATCGTTTTTGACAATGTCATTTTCAGGAAATTCCCCGTCCTCTGTAATAAAGCCGGTCTCCTTGGCCTGTGACTCACTCTTAATGTCTATTCTCCAGCCTGTAAGCTTAGCAGAAAGTCTTGCGTTTTGTCCCTCTTTGCCAATAGCTAATGAAAGCTGATGGTCAGGCACAACTATTCTCGCACTTTGCTCGTCAGGATTAATTGCAACCGCAAGAACCTTTGACGGACTTAATGCTGCGGCAATAAACTCCTTAGGGTCTTCGCTCCAGTTTACAATATCTATTTTCTCGCCGCAAAGCTCATTTACGATTACATTTACCCTATATCCGTTTTGTCCTACGCAGGCGCCGACAGCATCTACGTTAGGGTCTTTTGAATACACAGCAATTTTTGTCCTTGAGCCGGCCTCTCTTGCAATACTTTTAATTTCAACCGTGCCATCGAACACTTCTGGCACTTCCTGCTCAAAAAGGCGTTTAACAAGCTCAGGATGAGTTCTTGAAACAAAAATCTGCGGTCCCTTAGTTGTTTGCTTTACTTCAACAACATAAACCTTTATTCTGTCCATAAATTTATACTGCTCGCCTGGTATCTGCTCATTTGGAGCAAGTACCGCATCAATCTTGCCAAGCTGAACTATAACATTTTTCTTTTCATATCTCTGAACTATTCCAATAACTATTTCCTTTTCTTTAGAAATATACTGGTTGAAAAGTATTTCCCTTTCCGCCTCTCTGAATTTCTGCACAACAACCTGTTTTGCTGTCTGGGCTGAAATACGTCCAAAATTCTTTGGCGTTACCACAAAGTCAACAACATCTCCGACCTCGTATATTGGGTTGATTTTCTTCGCTTCTTCAAGGCTTATCTGAAGCTGAGGATCCTCAACCTCTTCAACAACATCTTTTTGTGCGTAGACTTCGATATTTCCTGTCTCTCTGTCCATTACTACCTTTACGTTCTGTGATGATCCGAAATTCTTTTTGCAGGCAGATACGAGGGAAGTCTCAATTGCTTCATATATTACTTCCTCATCAATTCCTTTTTCTTTTACGATTTCCTTCAAAGCCTCCATAAATTCGGCACTGTCCATTTTTTCTTAATCCTCCTTACTGTTACCCTTAAAAAATCACAGCAAGCCTCACGCTTGCGACATCTTTTTTAGCAAATGATACTTCCTTTTCCTCTGTCTCAATTGTTACTGTCCCGTCATCGTCATATGCTTTAAGCCTGCCGGTGTACTCCTTGGAGCCCTCAAACGGCTTATAAAGCTTAATGTCTATTACCTCACCGTTAAATTTAATGAAATCTTCTTTTCTTTTAAGGGGTCTGTCGATACCCGGAGAGCTGATTTCAAGGAAATAAGCCTGCTCTATAGGGTCATTCTCATCAAGTATTTTTTCAAGGGCCTTGCTTATCAACTCGCAATCGTCAATGCTGACTCCCCCCTCTTTATCAACAAAAACTCTCAGGTACCAGTTAGGGCCTTCCTTAACAAATTCAACATCAACAATCTCATACCCCATATCTTCCACAACAGGCCTGAGCATTGTTTCCAACTTTTTTTCAGTGCTTACTGATCCGGACATTTTCCGACCTCCTTTATACATGTTCTAAGCAAAAGCAAAGAGTAGGTTTTCACCTACTCTTCTCACCAACGCCTATAATTTACGTATATAGTATAACATTGCATATGTATAAATGCAAGTCTTTTTTGATAAAGCCTGTAATTCTGCTCTTTTTAGGATTTTAAAACTAAGACCTGTATAATAAATTGCCTTCTTTGTCATATATATCGGCAGATTTATACACATTATCATTATTATCGACTACATTTCCGTTTGAGTCAAGTTCATACCTGTCAAGCCTGCTTACATATACAAGCCCACTTTCGTCCTCTATGGCTAAATAAAGCTCATATGTACTTCCCTTTGGAACATCAAGCTCCTTTGAAATTTCATAGTATCCATGCGTATAGTATTCGTTTGTATTATCGAACTTCATATCAATACTTTCTTTATTCTCAACCTTGCCGTCCAGCTTTTCGACGATTAAGGTTTTTGTAATCTTTGACAGCGGCGCGTTTATATCAACTTCTATCGTACCGGACATATCATATCCGTTTCCGTGGTGCCAAGACCCGCTTAAAAATGCGTCTACAGTAGGAATAAACTCATATACAGGAGAAAAATACCAATCCAGACTTTCTGTTTTAATTATTCCGTCCTCGGTAAATACAGCTTTAGATACCGTACTGTCTTCAAAAATCGGCACTTTAAAATCCAGTACGAAATCTCCGTTTAGAAGTGTCATTTCATATTTGTTTTCATTAATATAAACAAACGCTTCAGTTTTATCCGGAGAATATTGCTTGGGTGTAATATGGATACGCATATTTACTAAACCATTTTCGACGTCAAGCTCTTCATAATCATATCCGCTCGCAGTAATAAGGCTTGCCTCGTTCTTTAATTTACTGTCAATGTTTGAGTAAATATCAGTTACCGATGAATTTACAGCGGAAATCTGTCCGCTTAATGACGACCTCAGGCCTTCTATCTCATTTTTAAGTCCGTTAATTTGAAACAGGCATATTACTGCAACTAAACAAGAAACTGTCGAAATAATTGACTGATAATTTTTCTTCATATATAACACCGCCTCCCATTATGATTATCATACCATAAATACCGCAATGGGAAAATAAAGAAAGTCTTAATAAACAGAAACCGCAGAGTAAATATCTCTGCGGAGTCCATTTTTATCTGTATATAATTTCGCTTCTCTTTGGTCCGTTTGATACTATAGTAATAGGGAAACCGATTTCCTTCTCTATAAACTCCACATAGTTTCTGGCTTCAACGGGGAGTTCCTCATAGTTGGTTATTCCTCTTATATCACACTTCCATCCAGGAAGATATTTAAGAACAGGCTTAGCCTTTTCAAGCAGAGGAGTAACAGGGAAGGTCTTTGTAACCTTTCCGTCTATTTCATATCCTACGCATACCGCTATTTCATCAAGATACCCAAGAACGTCAATTGCCGTAAACGCTACGTCAGTAGTACCCTGAAGCATACATCCATAACGGGTTGCAACACAGTCAAACCATCCCATTCTTCTGGGTCTTCCTGTTGTCGCGCCGAATTCACCGGCGTCTCCGCCCCTTACTCTAAGCTCCTGCGCTTCATCACCAAATATTTCGCTTACAAACGCTCCTGCACCTACTGAGCTGGAATAAGCTTTTGCAACAGTAATTACTTTTTCAATCTTATGAGGAGGAAGTCCTGCGCCAACAGCCCCAAATCCAGCGAGGGTTGACGATGAAGTAGTCATAGGATAAATACCATGGTCAGGGTCCTTAAGGGCGCCAAGCTGCCCTTCAAGCAATATATTTTTTCCTTCCTTAACTGCGTTAAACAAATATTCCTCAGTATTTGCTACATAAGGCTCAACTATATCCCTGTATGCTATTACCTCATCAAATATCTTTTCAGGGTCAAGCTTAGGCATGTGATAAAGATTTTCTAACAGAACATTCTTTATATCACATGCATTCTGAATTCTCTCTCTAAGAATTTCAGGATAGAACAAATCACATATCTGAATGCCTGTTTTGGCATATTTATCTGAATAAAATGGTGCAATACCGCTCTTTGTGGAGCCAAACTGTTTATTGGCAAGTCTTGCCTCTTCATATGTGTCAAAATCAACATGATAAGGCATAAGTATCTGAACTCTGTCGGAAATCATTATTTTAGGCTCTTTAATTCCGCTTTCCTTTATATAGTTCAGTTCTTTAACAAAATATGGAATATTGAAAGCCACACCAGTTCCAATGATATTTACCGTATTTTCATTAAAAACGCCTGAAGGCATCTGATGTAATGCAAATTTGCCGTAGTCGTTAATAATTGTGTGACCTGCATTGCTGCCTCCCTGAAACCTGATAACTATATCAGCATCAGCCGCAAGCATATCCGTTATTTTGCCTTTACCCTCGTCGCCCCAGTTGGCGCCTACAATTGCTTTGATCATGTTGACCACTCCCGTTTGATATATAATAATAAAATCAACTTACGTCTTATTATAAGCTATACTTATACCAAAAGTAAAATAAGTATTTTTTATAACAGATATAATATAACTTATTGTATATTCCCATAAAAATTGGGTGTTAATTTTGTTTCCATAAGTAAAAGACCTTTGGGAGCAAAGTCTCAAAGGTCTAATTTTTATTCTGTTATTTTTTGAGCAACTAATCCTCTTGTCGCGCCGGCTTTAACATTAGAATCAAAGCCAAGCATAACACCGAGCTGCTCCTCCGTTAAAAAGTCCTCCGGACCAAAATATCCGTTGCCGTATCCTATGACTATCCCCTGCTGCTCACACCATGACACTGCCTTTGCGTACCATTTGTCACTAGTTACATCAAGGAAGGTTGAAACATCGAGTATTTCAGGACTTCCGGCCTTGTTGTAAAGTATCTGGCATGCCATAGCCCTTGTCATATAACCGTCAGGCCCAAAGGTTATTTCGCTTGTTCCCGTCATCCAGCCATTTTTAACAGCCTTCATTATTCCGTTATAGTACGGATGGTCTTCATTCAAGTCAACAAAAATTTTGCCGTCCCTGCTGCTTTCGTCATCCTCTGTTCTCTCGGTTCTGCCCTCACTGAGGCTGTAGCCACCGGAGGAGTTTTTCTCCTTAGTTATTTTAACTGTTACATAGTCCGGCTGTTTAAGCGTATAATATCCGGCATCGTTTCCGATTATTGTAAAGCCGTTGACCGTAACGTTATGTATTCCGGCTTTATATGAAGCCGCCGTTCCGTAAGCTCCGCTTGTGTCAAGAGCGACGTCGTCTCTGAATATAGCTTCCGACAGTTCTCCTCCGTTCAATTCAACTCTGTCGTCTCCGTCGTATTTCTTGTCTATGGCTGTAACGCCTGCCACAGTTAATTCCTTTTGTGAAAGATTAACTGCTATCTCGTCACTTTCACTGCCGTTGAGATTTATGCTTCCTCCATAGTAAGCCTTAACCACACTTTCGCCTATGGAAATCTTTTTGTCAATCGTATCATATATAAGACTCGCAGTGCCGCTGTCACCGCTGTATTTTACCTTGGCACTTCCAATAAAAGTATCGCCGCAGTAGAAATCAACCTCATCCTGCGTCTCCATACTGAACAGAGAAACCTCCGCTTTTTTTGTCTTCGCCGTAAATATAATTTTCTCTCCGTATGTTGCGCTTGTTGTCTTATTTTCCGGTATTGTCTCGGAGTCAGTCTTTCCTACGGTCAACGAAACCCCTATAGCATGAACAGCGTCATCTCCCGTTGTTACTGTTACTGTTCCCACGTAATTTCCGGCCGTCAGCCCCTCTTTTGGTGTAATTGTTACCGTAAGGCCGTTGTACTGCGCCGTAAAATTATCGCTCCCGCTGTCAACGCTTTTGATAGACCCGGTGTCCCCTCCGTTAAACGTGAACTCAACATCCTTAGATGATGGCGTCTGTCCGTATATCAAGGCGTCAAACTCTATATTCGCAGCAGCTGAATATCCGCTTTTTTCCCACTTTGCATAATATGTCTGACCCTTGGCAAGTGTATAGCTATCCGCCACCTTATTTTTAAACTCCTCGTCTGTATACCAACCATCAAAAACATATCCTGCCTTTATAGGATTTTTAAGAGTATTCGTATCAAGTTCCGTGCCTTCCTTAAAAACACCTCCGTTTGTGACAGCTATTATAGACAAGTCTATTCGTGTACCCTTTTTACCATCCTCTGTCTCTCCATTGCAGTTATCGGTATTTTTGAGTCTGTCTATTATGCCGGCGTTATTGACATAATAAATACGCAGCGGTCTGTCCTCTTCAGTAATATCCTGCCACCACGAGGTAAAGCACCATGCTCCGATTTTTACATTTTGATTTGAAAGGGAGCTCATATCGACCACCGTCAAATCTGAAAGGTTAAAAAAAGAGCCTGATTCAATTTGGGTTATTCCTGACGGTATATAAATATTGGTTATTTTCGCACCCGTATAACCGCCCATTTTTGTAAGCTTAGACTGGGGAGAAATTTTGACGCTCGTAAGGCTGGTGCAGCTGCTGAACGCGCCCTCTCCTATTTCCG
>ERZ791886.1780-NODE-1780-length-10324-cov-1.771935_pt1 | contig 10324 bp, 10 predicted proteins | sample MGYA00510158_ERZ791886 | MGnify/ENA primary metagenome ERZ791886 (study PRJEB30046, sample SAMN00792063) | human gut metagenome | study: EMG produced TPA metagenomics assembly of the A metagenome-wide association study of gut microbiota in type 2... | reverse complement strand
TCTTTCTCCGTCAGTTCCCGCGTATGCTTTCCTTGCGATTCAACCACTTGCTGGTCGTTCTCAAAATTCACGATACAGGGTCGCTTTCCGAAACGGCTCGGCAGCTGAACCTGACGATTTCGGCCGTGAGCCGCTCGCTTCGTAAGTGTCAGGAAGAGTTCGGCGACGAGCTTTTCGTGCGTAACTACCAAGGCATGGCTCCCACCGAAAAGTGTCGTACGGTCGTGCCCATCATCCGCAAGCTATTGGCAAACTTCAACGATCTGACCGATACCAAAACGTTTGCGCCGGCTGACATCACTCGCACGCTTTCGATTGCCGCTGCCGACAATGCCGTCGTGATGATCTTGCGTCCCGTGCTGCGGGCGCTTTTGCGTGAAGCGCCGCAGATGAACTTCCGCTTGTTGCCTTTGTCGGAAAATGTCTTTCGCGAGCTTGCCGAAGGCAGTGTTGATCTGGCACTTTTCCCGACCTCGCTGGGCGAAACGCTTCCCGAACATTTCTACGGTCTCAAGCTTTTCGATATCCATCGCGTCTGCCTGCTCCGCAAGGAGCACCCACTTGCAACGAGTTACGCCCAAGGAAAAAAACTCCCGCGAAAAGCGTTTCTCAAATACCCGAAAATTGCCGTCGAACTGCGTCAAAATGCTCGGGGCCCCGTATTTGACATCGATACGTCATCCACACACGATCAACGCAAAATCATTGAGGTACCGCATTTCCTGGGCGCTCCCTATTTTCTCGAGGACACCAACGCTACGCTCGTGCTGCCGCACACCACTGCGGAGTTTTTCGCCCGCATGTTACCTTCGCTCACCGTGATTCCAATTCCTGGCGAAAAACGCGTCTATTCCACCCGTCTCATCTGGCACGAGCGCAATCACGCTTCCTCAGAAATGCAGTGGATCCGCAGTGTCTTTGTGTCGACCTTGCGCAAGGATTCGACTGGAGACTCCGACAATTGCTCGCCGAAACACTGAGCCATGACAGCGCTTTGGATTCTTTTTTCGTCGTTTTGCAGCGCCTGCATTTTGGCAAGCATTCAGTGCCTCAAAGAAACACTTGCGTTCATTGATGTGGCCTTCGTACAGTTCATGTTCGTATTGGCCGTCACCGGCGTCGTGATGATCGTTCGTAAGGTCCCATTCACAACCCACGTCTGGCACCTGCACCTGTTGCGATCCGGCATCGGCGTGGGCGTTGTCATAACGCAGATCATCACAGCCATGAACATGCCGGTAGCAGCCGCCCAGACGCTGCAGTACACCTCTCCGCTTTTTGTGGCGGGCTTTTCTGCAATCGCCTCTTTTCGCAATGGCGAACACATTGACTGGCGCATCCTGGCGGCCATCGTCTCGGCCTTCGTCGGCATTCTCGTGATGTTTCATCCTTCGGAGCGCTCATTTCCGGCCGTCTACGTTCCCATCGGGCTGTTGTGCGGATTGTTTACGGCCGCCGCCATCCTGATGCTCAAGAAGTTGGGAGGCGTCAATGAACCGATCCCCCGCACCGTTTTCTACTTTCACCTGCACGGCGCCGTCGTGTTGGGAGTTTTGGAGATCTTCTGCGGACAACTCACCGTCTCCCAACTGCAACAAACGCCTCTGGCTTTGATGCTGATTTTTCTGACCTGCGCACAATTTGCCCGAGCATTGGGCTGGGGCAAAGGCAACACATTTCTCGGTGCCGTTTTCACGTTTTCCGGCGTGGTTTTTGCAGCCTTTATTGACAGCGCCTTTTTCGGCGTCACACCGAGTCTGCGGTCCCTTTTCGGCATGCTCATCATTGTTGTTGCTGCAGCCACCTGTCTTGGTCTGATTGCCAAAGCTGAAAAAAACGGTAAGCTCGTCCCTACACTTCGATCACAGCCTTCGGATTGAAGTTGAGTTCCTTTCCGGGGCGAACGGTGCCAAGCTGATTGGACACAATGCGGGTTCTGCCGTACTGAACATCTCCCGAGACATGAGAATGTCCGTGAATCCAAAATGCCGGCTGATACGCTTCAATCAAATCACAGCAATCGGCGATGAAAGCCTCTCGAACGGGAGAGTCTATGTAGCGTGCGGGCGTAGCTTGAGGCACAGGGACGTAGTGCGAGACCACCACGGTTTTATTCGGATTGCATATCTGAAGCGTTCGATCCAAAAACGCCCTGCTTTCCGAATGCAAACGATTGACAATTTTCGTTGAAATTAATTTGCCATCAAAATATATCTGACGATAATCGACGACTTTTTCTTCGATTTCCGTCTTTTGCTGAACGATTTCGGACCAAAGAGTCGTCAGCACCAACGACACGTCTTCCACCTGAACGCACACATTGTTGGCATAGGCAACATTCGGACGCACAAACAACTCAAGCGAACGCTGTCCGAGCAGGTTAGTTTTGTCTGCGTAATAGTCGTGGTTACCCGGAACAATCCAGGTTTGACGAAAATGCTGCGCGCACCAATCCCAGAATGCACCAGCTTTGCACCAGTCAGTCAGAGAAGAAATATCGCCGGCAAGGAGCAGGTAGTCGGCCGCAGGCTCAAGCGCACCGGCGAGCATGAAGTCCCGATTGGCCGGTATCTCCAAATGCAAATCGGAAGCGTATTGCAACCGCATGACAAAGCTCCGTTGTTCCGTCCGAAACAACATACCCGAGAAGCATGAGCGTCGCAACTTTGCCGCCTCCTGTTGCTTTTGCTTACAGCCTCGGCAATTCGTTTCGGACAATCCCTGAAGGCATCTAAGGCGCTTTGCGGTATGCTCAAACCAACCCGGGCTCAAGTTTTTCATCCTCGCCCATAGCGACTTTCAAAAAGGACAGCCTCATGCTTGAATCCCGCCGCCTCTTTTTAGCCGCTTTCCTAACCGCCGCTCTCGGCCTCGGCACCGCACCGCTTTCCGCTCTTGCGGGTGACGACGATGACGATGATGACGATCGTCGCTTCGGTTCTCGTCGCCGCCGTCGAGATGATGATGACGACGATGACGACTGGGACGAACGGGATGATCGCGACGATGACGATCACGATGATGATGATGACGACGACCGGCGCCGTCGTTCCGGATCAAGAAGACGACATCGCGATGACGACGATGATGACGACTAAACCTCCTGCATTTCTCATTTGGTAGAGAGTCGCCCAATCGGTACGAAAAAACTTCCGGATCGTCAGAGACTTCTTTACATCGGCAAATGGGCCTTACGTATGCCGCAGCACACGAAGGCCCATTTACCGAGGAGAGAGAGTTTGCCGGCAGCCTGCTTCAGGCTGCCTGAGCGTGCGGTCGATTACGGCATCGTGAGGGTCACGACGCGGTTGTGATCCACCACTTCGAAGGTGTTGCCCTTCTTAACCAAACCGCGGATATCGGTCAGGTCGGACGGCAGCCCCCAAGCTTCAACAACAGCTTCCTTGGCGATGTCAATCACCACGAGTACATTGTGGTTCTTGGAAACGGCGTAAAGCTTGCCGTCTTCGTACACCATACCCGTGACATACAGTTCACCGAGCGTACGCTTGGCCTTGAGGTCGGCAGCCGGTTCGAACTCAGCCGAGAGGGTCCAGTCAGCCATCATGGCCTTGGAAACCACAAACTTCGACTTGTTCTTGTTGTCGGGTACCGTGGCAAGGTAAACGTACTTGCCGTCGGTTGCAGACGAATGCACGTAGCTGAACTTGGCGCGTTCGGTGCCGATACGGGCGCGGCCGAGACCGCCGACGTGTTCAACCTTGTCGCCACCCACCATGAAGTTCGCCCAGCCCTTGACGTCGTCGGCGTTGGGGTTCCAGCGAGCGCGCAGCAGCGACTTGTTCGACCCCATCAGCACGAAGGCGTCTTCCTTAAACGGCGTGATGCTGACGATGTCGAGCACATTGGCGCTGTACCACGGGTCCATCTGAGCATGCACGACAGGCTTGAGATTGCTGTCCAACTTCCAGAAGTCGTACTTGCTTGCCACGAAGTATTCGCCGCGAATCTGAGCCAGAGTGTTGACCGGCTGCTTGATGCCTTCGATGACACGGATCTCTTCGAGCTTGAGCATGCCGTTAATGGCAACGGGAGCGTCAGCAGCATCGTGCTTAAAGGTGATACCCAGCTTCTTGTCGTTGGCCTTGTAAGCGAAATCCGGATCCTTCACATCGCGCTTACCGAGGAAGCTGATGCCGTCCCACATACCGTGCCAACTCGCATCAGACCAAATAACGTACTTCGGAGTGAAGGAGAAGCGGACCGGATCGCCCTGACCCCAGTTGGGCGGCAGACCGGTGGACCACAGCGCCTGGAAGGTGTTGGAAGCCAATATGAAGGCCACGATGCTGAAGGCGATCTTGTTAAAGCGCGACAGCGGTCGGAAAGGCTTGCCCTTCATTTCGGCGATGAGCGCATCAAAGCGCGGTGCCAGGAACACAGCCAGGCCGAAGAGCATCACCACGCACCAGAACACAATCTCGGCCCACATCTGGGTGTGAATGCCGAAGACATCAAGACCGAAGCCCTGACCAACGTCGCGCATGGCGTGATTGCCCAAATGGCGGAACGACATGTAAAGACCGAAGGCGGCCATGACGAGCAGCATGCCCAGGTACTTAGGCTTGAAGCCGTAGCGAACCATCATCAGCGCAATGACGCCGATGTAGGCCATCTGCTGACGCTGCGCCCAGCACAGCGTGCAAGGCGAGTCACCGAGCAGATAGCCCAGAATCAGGTTGGCGATGCCGACGGGCAGCAAAACGATGAGAAGACCGCCCCAGCAGACGATGTCGTAGAACGTCTTGGCGCGGTTGAGATCGTTGGAATTGATCGGAGCGGAGTAATCAGTCATTTTCTTCATCCTCCCCGATTACAGATTGAGTACGCCGAGAATGCCGGTCGAAACGTGACCGACGTACATGAAAGCAACGACCGCCCAGCCGGCAACCGTCAGCCACCACGCCCATTTTTCCTTCTCGGGCTTGAAGATGATGAGCAACACCGCGATGGTGAGCATCAACAGTTCAACGAATTCCATTGAAAGGGACTCCTTATTTGCTTGATCAGCCCGATTTGCCCGAGACAGACCATCCCCAAAGCAAACCGACGCGTTCGGGCGATGGTAGGTAAAAACAGCGTTAAGTATCGGATAAGGGTTTTCACTTATAAAGAAAATGTACAGTCATGACTGACAATTCCGTGCTCACAAGAATGGTTCTCAATTCGCCACTCAATATCTTCGGCACTTCCATCGCCCCATAAACTCGAACTTGATGAAATTCGCGACTTTGTGTTTCTTGCTGCTCTCGGCCTTCCACACATGGGCCGCGCCTCTGCCGTCGGCTACGGAAGATTCCGAGGAATGCGAACCGCCGGCCGCCGTTATACGCTCCCCCGAAAGCGCCATTCGCGTGGGATACACCCCGTTTGGCCTGATGATTGATGAGCGGCTCATGCTCAATTCGCTCAAGTCCACGCTCACACCGGAAAAACTTGGCCACCCGGTCACCTTTCGCCAGTACGCGGCACACGACTTGGCAAAAGCTGTCCGGGCTGGAGAAGTTGACATCGTTTTTTCCGAGTCGCCCTTTTACCAAGCCTTGATTTCGGAGGGACTGAGAAGCGTCACAACCTTCGTGTGCGGCCCGACCCAAACCGCAACGATGGAACGGCCGTCATCGTTCGAAGCAATTCACCTATACAAACATTTGAAAATCTGCGTGGGAAGACACTGACAGCCGTGTCCCGCGACACCTTCAGCGGATATCTCTACGCCATTCGCGAACTGGTACGCCGAAAGCTCGGCGACCCCGATCACTTCTTTTCAAAGCAAACTTTCGTCGCGGGTCGCACGCAAAGCGATGTCAACGAACAAGTCTTCAGCGATGTCGTCAGCGGTAAATCCGATGTGGGCTTTCTGCCCCTTTGCGCACTTGAAGAAATGTCCCGACGCGATCCATCGATTCTCTCGAAAGTGCGCGTTATTGAGGAGCGTCTCACAGACACCGTCACCGACTGCCGTCACTCCACACCTCTGTATCCGGCACTGACTCTTTCGGTCACGCCCCGCATCAGCGCCTCATTGAGCAAAGCCATCACGATGGATCTGCTGATGTTACCCAAGGGCGAAAGCGGCTTTATGTGGTCGGTGGCAAGCGATTTTCAGAACGCCGACAACCTCCTCAAAGATCTGCAGATCGGTCCCTACGAATATCTGCGCCAGACGGGACTCAAACGCATCTGGCAAGACTATCGCTCCGCCATCATCACCGCTCTCCTGCTAATTCTGGCGCTGATCGCCCACGGCGCACGCAGTCAGTGGCTTGTCAAAAAAAGAGAAACCGAGCTCAAAGCGTCAATCGGTTTGCAGCTTGCGCAGCGAGAGAAAATGGAGCGTCTGCAAAAGGCTGGTGCCGTGGGGCAGATTTCCGGACTCGTTGCACATGAACTGCGCCAGCCGTTGTCCGCCATCAGCCTTTATGCCGAAGGTCTCGAAGAGATGGTGCGCAACGACGCCATCGGCAAAAAAGAAATGCTCGACATTTTGCACAGCATGACCACGGATGCAGCACGCGCAAGCGACATTGTTGAGCGCGTGCGTCAGTATGCCAAGCACAAGGCTGAGCTCAAGCCGATTTCCGTTCGTGAGGCTTTTGATAAGGCTGACGAAATGGTGACACATTTCGGCATCGGCAACGTTCCGACATACGTCAGCGCCTTTGAAGACGCCACCGTACTCGTGAATCCTCTGGATCTGCAGCTGGTGTTCGGCAACCTTATCAAAAACGCCAAAGAAGCCGCTGCGCAACAAACTGATGAATCCCCCCAACTGCTTGTCAAAGCTCAAGTGATGGAGGGCTTTATCTGTATCGAACTCGAAGACAACGGCCCTCCCCTTTCCGATCGTGAACTAGCCGGCCTCAACGAAGTGGTCACAAGCGCCAAACCCGACGGCCTGGGCTTGGGGCTTTCGATTTCGCGCAATATCGTCGAAGGCGTCGGCGGAAATATCGTCTTTAAACGTCGTTTCTGGAACACCGGCTTACGGACGTGTGTGAAACTTCCCGTCTCAGCCGGAACAGTCAAACCTCTTGGAGACTAACTTTTATGCGACGCGTTTATGTTGTCGATGACGACGAGAGTCTGCGAAAAGCGCTCTCCTTTGTGTTAAAGGGATTGGATTGCGACCCCGTTCCATATCCGAGCGCCGAACATTTCCTGACTTACGTTCCTCACAACGAGCCCGGCATCGTGCTTCTGGATGTGCGCATGGGGCAAATGACCGGACTCGAGTTGCAGCAGCGTCTGATTGACACCGGCATCGATTGGCCCGTTATCTTTCTTTCTGGTCACGGTGACCTTGAGATGGCGGTAGAAACGATGATGAAAGGGGCTGTTTGCTTTTTGCAAAAACCCGTACGTCGAGAAAAACTCAAGGAAGCTTTGGATCGCGCAACAGCTCTGTCCGAAACTAAAGCCAACCAGCGGCAAGCCGCTTTCGACGCGCTTTCGTCTCGAGAAAAACAGTTGGTCAAATTGGCCGCACAGGGCGTTGCCATGCGTGCAGCCGCAGAGCGTCTCGGAATCGCTCAACGCACCGCCGAATTTCACAAGGCAAGCGCCATGCGCAAACTCGGCGTACACACGATCACCGAATTGACCGAAGTGCTCAAAGACGTAAAGATCTGATAGACCGCTTCGCAATGTTTTTTTCACAAGCTCTAACACCATTCATCCGCCGGCTGACACGGGCGGTCTTCTGATACTAGTCAGATGGAAACTGACTTTTTTCGTCTCACAGGAGGAACATGCACCCATTTTCAGTGATGCAGTCTTTTCCGACTGGACGTTTTATAACCCTTTGTTTTTATTGTTTTTTCTGTCTGAAATCGTTTTTCCGGGTATAAAAAAACAGCCCTAAGGCTGTTTCTTGGTGCGCGGTACTGGATTCGAACCAGTGACCCCCGCCGTGTGAAGGCGATGCTCTACCACTGAGCCAACCGCGCGCTGAATTCTCGTCTCTTCTCACGAAGAGAATCGGGATTTTACAGACATCTATAAAATTTGCAAGCATCGTCATTAGGACAATTTCGGCTTCGCGTAAAATCCAGCCTCTTTCCCATCATATCCAGACAGCACACGGCATGAGCAAGAAACGCATTCTCGGCATCGACCCGGGCCTCAACCGCACAGGCTTCGGAGTGATTGACGCTGACGGGAGCCGCCTGACATTTGTCACAGCCGGATGCATTCACGTCCCATCCGGTACGCTGAGCGAACGTCTGGGAACCATTTTCCGAGAACTTTCGTGCGTCATTGCCGAAACAAACCCGGATTGTGCCGCCGCCGAACAGGTGTTCGTCAATATCAATCCGCGTTCTACTCTGCTGCTCGGGCAAGCACGCGGCGCAGCCCTTGCTTGTGCCGCGCATCATGGCCTGGCAGTGGCCGAATTTTCGCCGTCTGAAATCAAAAATTCGATCGTCGGCACCGGCCGAGCCACTAAGGCACAAGTCCAGATGATGGTCTCCACCCTTTTAAAACTATCAGGCGACATTCAGGCGGATGCCGCCGACGCTCTTGCCTGCGCCGTCACGCACGCGCACGCCATGCAGCTTACCCAAGTTCAAGCCATGGCTGCCGTACCTTCGCGAACAGGCAATCGAACGATGACATCAAAGAAATCGCAGCGCAACGCCTGGGCTCAACTCGTCAATAACAAAATCAGGAATCAATCATGATCGGACGCATTCGCGGCACACTTCTCGAAAAAAATCCTCCGGAAATACTGGTCGACGTCCACGGCGTCGGTTATGAGATTAATGTTCCGATGTCCACCTTCTACAACCTGCCTGACGTTGGCCAGGAAGTGACACTTCTGACGCATTTCATCGTGCGCGAAGACGCTCAACTGCTCTACGGTTTCGGCACGGCCAAGGAACGCGCCGCTTTCCGACAGCTCATCAAAATTTCCGGTATCGGCCCCCGCATAGCTCTGGCGGTTCTCTCCGGCATGACGGTTGACGCACTGGCACAAGCCGTCTCCAAACAGGAAAGTGCACTCTTAACACGCGTACCCGGCATCGGCAAGAAAACGGCCGAACGTCTTGTTCTGGAACTCAAAGGTAAGATCAGCGCTGATCTCGACGGCGTGACGCTGGCTGCCGCTCCGGGTGACAATCGTGCCGATGTAGTGGCCGCACTGGTGGCCCTGGGGTATTCGGATCGAGAGGCCACTGCCGCGGCCAAGAAGCTCTCGCCCGACGTCAGTGTTTCCGCAGGCATCCGCGAAGCCCTAAAATCCATGGCACACTGATTTTTAAACGGTAGAAAGTTTTTCTCATGCAAAACGTCGAACGCGTCGTCTCCACGGAAGCAACAAGCCCAAATGAAGAAAGCATCGATCGAGCCCTTCGTCCGGTGCGTCTGGCCGACTATGTCGGTCAAAAAGCGGTGCGTGAACAGCTCGAAATCTTCATTGCTGCCGCCAAGCAGCGCGGTGAGCCGCTTGACCATCTGTTGGTGTTCGGGCCTCCCGGCCTGGGCAAAACGACGCTCGCGCACATCGTGGCCAACGAAATGGGCGTCAACTTGCGCCAGACTTCCGGACCCGTTCTTGAGCGTCCGGGCGATCTGGCAGCGCTTCTGACCAACCTTGAGAAAAACGACGTTCTCTTTATCGATGAAATCCATCGTCTGAGCCCCGTGGTCGAGGAAATCCTCTATCCAGCGCTGGAAGACTATCAAATCGACATCATGATCGGCGAGGGCCCTGCGGCTCGTTCCATCAAGCTTGACCTGCCGCCCTTTACGCTGATCGGCGCCACAACCCGTGCAGGGTCACTCACCAATCCCCTGCGCGCCCGTTTCGGCATCGTCAACCAGCTGCAGTTCTACGATACGGATGATTTGGCACACATCATCACGCGTTCTGCCAACCTTTTAAATGTCCCCATCGAAGAGGCAGGCTCCTATGAAATCGCTCGCCGATCCCGCGGTACGCCTCGCGTTGCCAATCGACTGTTGCGACGTGTGCGTGATTTTGCACAAGTGCGCCACAACGGCGTCATCACGGCAGAAGTAGCCGATGCGGCGCTTCGTATGCTCGAGGTCGACGCCATGGGATTAGACTTTGTGGATCAGAGATTTTTGCTCACCATCATGGACAAATTTGCAGGCGGACCGGTGGGCATCGACAATCTCGCCAGCGCCGTCGGCGAGGATCGAGAAACGCTCGAAGATGTGGTTGAGCCCTACCTCATTCAGCAGGGACTCGTACAGCGCACGCCGCGCGGACGCATCGTCACGCAAACAGCCTATCGGCACTTCGGGCGTCTGGCTTCAGCGCAGCCGGCTCCAA
>ERZ791886.1773-NODE-1773-length-10345-cov-2.169388_pt1 | contig 10345 bp, 8 predicted proteins | sample MGYA00510158_ERZ791886 | MGnify/ENA primary metagenome ERZ791886 (study PRJEB30046, sample SAMN00792063) | human gut metagenome | study: EMG produced TPA metagenomics assembly of the A metagenome-wide association study of gut microbiota in type 2... | reverse complement strand
GGAGCAGTGCATTTGCTTCCGGCTTTACCCGACAAATGGGCAGAAGGTAAAGTCAAAGGATTGGTTGCCCGCGGAGGATTTGTTGTCGATATGGACTGGAATGGCGTACAGTTGAACACTGCTAAGATTCACTCCCGCATAGGAGGAAACCTGCGCCTGCGTTCGTATGTTCCGTTGAAAGGGGAAGGGCTGAAGCCGGCATCGGGCACAAATCCTAATCCGCTGTTCCGTCAGGCTACAATTAAAGATCCTTTGGTATCGAAGGAAATCAATCCGCAATATCCGGTTATTCCGAGAGTCTATGAGTATGATCTGGCAACAGAAGCCGGAAAAGATTACGTTGTGACAAGAGGATTATAAGGTGTTTGAGGCCGATTGCAAGAACGTTGCTGGTAGGTTATGAAAAAGAAGATGAATTATTCGTATAAAGAACATGAATTTTGGCTGTTTTTTGTACAAAGAATAAGATCTTTTGTACGAAGTGATAGAAACTTTCGTACAGATTTTTGTAAAAGACCATGATGTTTTTGCAAAAACTTCCTTGAGATATAAAAAACATGTCTTTTATCTGTTTTTCAGCTCTTTCTATTACTGTTTTTAGAGTTGAGGCTAAAATCGGTAAAGGGCATGTTTTTTTGAAGTCTTTTTAGCTTTGTTTTCAGAATTATCTAGGGAAAAAAGACTACTTTGGGATACTGATATTTTAGATAGTAAAGAATATAAGAAAAAGAAAAAAGGAGTCCGGATAGATGAAGTGATAGTTGGTTCAGGTCACTTTCATCATTCGGACTCCTTTTCTTTATTTATCTGATGTAAGTTGCTTCTACACCTATTTGTGAACAGTCGGCTCCCATCGGAGGATTTTGCTTGTAAAGTGCAATATTGATTTCACTTATTGTCTGGAAATCATCCAATAGCCTTTGAGCAATTCTCCATGCTACATGTTCAAGCAGTTGGGAAGGAATGCGCATTTCTTCTTTTACAGCATTGAATACATCTGCGTAGTTTATGGTTCCTTCCAGCCGGTCGGTTTCAGCTGCGAGTGTAAAATCTGTTTTCAGACGTAAGTCGATTGTATATTGCGCTCCTACACGATTCTCTTGAGGCAGTACACCGTGATAAGCGTACAGTCTGATACCTTTCAGATGAATATACATGTCTGTAGCCTGCTTCATCGTTTTATCCGCAGCGTGATGTTCCACAAGTCTTGCAAATCAGACAGCCTTCCTGGTAAACTAAGGTTTCGTGTCCGCAGTTAGGACATTTCATGCCTTTGGCTTCGGTTCCGTCTTGTACGTACTTCTTCAATGCACGCTGTACACCGTTTTTCCAGGTGTTGATGTTTTCACTGTCAAGCTGCAATGAACCTACCAGTTTGATAACCTGCTCGATAGGCATTCTCCAACGTAACACACCGGATATCAGTTTTGCATAGTTCCAGTATTCCTTGTTGAACTTCTCTGAAAGTCCTTCGATAGTCATCTTGTAACCACGTTTGTTTTCAAACTGGAAGTCGTAATGCTTCGTTCCGTCTTCATCGTAACTCTTGATGATACGTCCGGAAGTTACTGATTTCGGCAGCAGGATACCTTCTTCTTCGTCTTGCAGACCTGTGAAGATTTCGTATGGATGTCCGTCGAGTAGTCCTACGAAAGCCACCCATTTTTCTTTATTATTCTGGAATCGAACGACATCAGCTTCCAGAACACGAGGACGTACTTCTGTTACCTGAGGTGGTTTGCATTGGCACTCTTCTTCTTTCTTATCCTTTTTCTTCTGTGTAGAAACGAGAACTCCAGCGCGTGAACCGTCACGGTATACGGTACATCCTTTACAGCCTGAACGCCATGCTTCTACGTAAAGGCGGTTTACCAGTTCCTCGTCAACAGAATTTGGCAGGTTGATAGTGACACTGATTGAGTGGTCTACCCATTTCTGGATACGTCCCTGCATTTTGACCTTCATCAGCCAGTCTACATCGTTTGATGTAGCTTTATAATAAGGAGATTTGGCAACCAGGTCGTCTATTTCTTCCTGTGTATAATGTTTGTCTGGATCGTATCCGTTTATTTGCATCCATGTCAGGAACTTATGGTGGAATACAACGTATTCTTCAAAAGCATCTCCCGTTTCGTCTACGAAATCTACGTGTACATTTGCATCATTTGGATTTACTTTGCGGCGACGTTTGTACACAGGCATGAATACCGGTTCAATTCCCGATGTTGTTTGAGTCATCAAGCTTGTTGTTCCGGTTGGAGCGATTGTCAGACAGGCAATGTTACGACGTCCGTACTTTTTCATGTCTTCGTAGAGTTCCGGATCGGCGTCTTTTATACGGTTGATGAACGGGTTATTTACTTCGCGTGCAGCATCGTATATTTCGAATGCTCCACGTTCTTTTGCCATATTGACTGAAGAACGGTAAGCTTCTATTGCGATTGTTTTGTGTACTTTTTCAGAAAATTCGGTAGCCTCTTCTGTTCCGTAGCGCAATCCCATGGCGGCAAGCATATCTCCTTCGGCTGTAATACCTACTCCGGTACGGCGTCCTAGACCAGATTTGCGATAAATCTTTTCCCACAGATGACGTTCAGTTCCCTTTACTTCTTCGCTTTCAGGGTCTGAATCAATCTTTTCCATGATTTTTTCGATTTTCTCAAGTTCCAGATCGATAATGTCGTCCATGATACGTTGTGCCAATCCGACATGTTTCTTGAATAATTCAAAGTCGAAATATGCCTCAGGAGTAAATGGATTTACTACATATGAGTAAAGGTTGATGGCAAGCAGACGGCAAGAGTCATACGGACACAAAGGAATTTCACCACACGGATTGGTTGAAACAGTGCGGAAACCTAGGTCTGCATAACAATCGGGTACTGATTCTCTCAGGATGGTGTCCCAGAAAAGGACTCCTGGTTCTGCCGATTTCCATGCATTGTGAACAATCTTTTTCCACAGAGCAGAAGCGTTGATTTCTTTTTTTACCTGTGGATCGTTTGAATCGATAGGGAACTGCTGTGTATAGGTACGGTTTTCTACAGCTGCCTGCATGAATTCATCGTCCAGCTTAACTGAAACATTGGCTCCTGTTACTTTCCCTTCGGTCATCTTGGCATCGATAAATGCTTCAGAGTCGGGATGCTTGATAGATACACTCAACATCAGTGCTCCACGGCGTCCGTCTTGAGCTACTTCACGGGTTGAGTTTGAATAACGTTCCATAAAGGGAACCAGTCCGGTAGAAGTCAGTGCAGAGTTTTTTACAGGTGAGCCTTTCGGGCGGATATGTGAAAGGTCATGTCCTACACCACCACGGCGTTTCATCAGCTGTACTTGTTCTTCGTCGATACGAATGATAGCACCGTAAGAGTCGGCTTTCCCGTCCAGACCGATAACGAAGCAGTTGGATAATGAAGCAATTTGATAATCATTTCCGATACCTGTCATCGGGCTTCCCTGAGGAACGATGTACTTGAAGTGATCGAATAATCCAAAGAGTTCTTCCGAACTGAGTGCATTAGGATATTTTGCCTCGATACGGGCTACTTCATTGGCAATACGCCAATGCATATCCACGGGAGATTTTTCGTAAATATTTCCGAAGGAATCTTTTACAGCGTACTTGTTTACCCAAACGCGGGCAGCAAGTTCATCTCCTTTAAAATACTCTAACGATGCCTTGTAAGCCTCGTCATAGCTGTACGTTTGTTTTTCCACTTTTATATAATGATATTAGTTCGTTATTTTCTTTTTAATTTGTAGAATTGCTTTATTGAATAACAAACCGCTGCAAAGCTAAAGATGTTTTTCTTATTTGCAAAATAAAAGAGAAAGAAGTTATTAACAATCTGCAAAGTTTTCCGTTTTGTTTTTGTATTTGTTTGATTCTTAATTATTTATAATTTTGTGCTTTTCCTGAAGTTTACTGTTTTGAATGACTTTGTCTTTTTGGTGTGTTTATTTGCTATTCATTGTTATATACTTATTTTTTATTTGTACCTTTGTAAATAAATCAACTTTTTAATTATGGATTCAATAAAGAACAGACGTACGATACGTAAATACAAGGCACAGGATATTCCTGTCGATTTGTTGAATGATATGCTGGAAACTTCTTTCCGTGCAGCTACAATGGGTAATATGCAATTATATAGTGTTGTTGTTACTCGTGATCCGGAAATGAAGGCACAGTTGGCTCCGGCTCATTTTAACCAGCCGATGGTAACTTCTGCTCCAGTTGTACTGACTTTCTGTGCCGATTTTAATCGTTTTAGTAAATGGTGTCGCCAAAGAAAAGCTGAACCGGGATATGATAATTTGCTTTCTTTTATGAATGCAATGACAGATGCATTGCTGGTGACACAGAATTTTTGTACGATTGCTGAGGATAAAGGATTGGGTACATGTTTTTTAGGAACTACTATTTACAATCCTCATCAGATTATAGAAATATTAAATTTGCCAGAATTGGTGATACCGGTTGCAACAATAACCGTAGGCTACCCCGATGAATCTCCTGCTCAGCCAGATCGTTTGCCGATAAAGGGCATTATCCATCAGGAAAAGTATCATGATTATACACCAGAAGAGATTGAGGACATTTTTGCTTATAAGGAATCTCTTCCTGAAAACCGTCATTTTGTAGAAATAAATCATACAGAAACCCTTGCCCAGATTTTTACAGATATCAGATATAGAAAGGCTGATAATGAAGCGATGTCGGATTTGTTGAAAAAAACATTGAAGCAGCAGTTGTTTGATAAATAATTGGGATGTTCTTGTCTTATACATAAAATAAAAGCCGTGGTATTCGAATACCACGGCTTTTATTTTATGTATCTCTTGGTCTTATTTTTGATGTAAACTAGCCTCTATTTCTTCAATTTCAGCTTTGAATGCTTTGTCTACCTCTACCTGATCCTTCACTATTTTACAAGCGTGAAGTACTGTAGCGTGGTCTTTATTACCAATCAGCTGACCGATTTTTGAAGATGATGTATCTGTATGTTTCTTGGCTAGGTACATTGCTACTTGGCGTACTTGAACCACTTCACGTTTGCGGGTCTTGGTATGGATGGTAGAAGCATCCACTTTATAATGACTGCATACTTTTTCGATGATATTATCAACTGTAAGTGGTTTGACTTCAGCGCAGCGTACAGCTTTGCGGACAATACGTTGAGCTAAATCCAGATTTATTTCGCGCTTCAGCTGGATAGAATATACTAACAGTGAGTTTACAATACCTTCTAGTTCGCGAACACTTTCATTTACGTTTTCCGCTATGTAGCAAATTACTGATTCTGGAATAACCAAACCGTCGCGACGGATTTTATTGCGCAAGATGTTTTTGCGTAATTCAATGTCTGGTTTCTCCAATTCAGCAACAAGTCCCCATTTGAAACGTGTCAGCAGTCGGTCTTCCATACCTTGCAGCATGACAGGGGCACGGTCGGAAGTTAAAATCAACTGCTTTCCGTTCTGGTGCAGGTGATTGAATATGTGGAAGAATGTATTCTGTGTCTTGGTTACACCGGCAAACTCTTGGATATCGTCGATAATCAGCACATCAATAGTTTGATAGAAACTGATGAAATCATTGAAGTGATTTGTACGCACAGAGTCTGTGTATTGTACCTGAAATAAGTGTGCAGATACATACAAAACACGCTTTTCCGGATAAAGTTCCTTTATACGTGTACCTATGGCATTGATAAGGTGTGTCTTTCCAACACCTGACGGACCATACAGAAATAAAGGGTTGAATGTACGTGCCGGATTTTGAGCTACGGTTTCGGCCACAGTTCTTGAAAACTCATTACTTGTTCCCTTTATAAAATTTTCAAAGTTATAATTAGGGTTCAAGTGTGGATCTAAGTCTTGCACAGCCGGAACTTGTAATAGGCTGGGAGCCTTATTACCATTATGTATAGGAGCCTGAGGAGGCAAAGCTGATGAACGCTCTGTCCCTTTCATATCGATGGCTATATGGTTTGTCTTGTCTGTGAGTATAGAATACATCAACTCTGTGCCTTCACCAATTTCTTTATAAATGGCGGCACGCAAGAGCCCCACATACTTTTCTTCCAAATATTCATAGAAGAAAGGACTGGGAACCCCTATAGTCAAGGCTTTATCCTCGTATTTTAATGGAACGACGGGTTCGAACCATGTTTTATAGGCTGTCGCATTAACGTTATCTTTTATAAAGTTTAAGCAACGTTTCCACAATGCAATAGCCTGATTGTTTTCAATCATATTTAATCTGTTATTAATAAAGCGAAACTTCTACGTTTGCAAATTTCGTAATCAATTTTCAGAAAAACAAATGTCTTTTTGTTTGCTTTTTTAATTATTCTTACAATAGGTTGGGAATCAGTGATTTGTTTGTTGAATGGCTTCTTTAGAAATATTCCCAGATTTGCTCGTTTGCAAGAAGTTGTTTCTCAAATGTTTATATATTTGTTTCTGTCTTTGAATATAATAACTTCTTGATTGCTTTTGCTTGATAATCAAGAAGTTATTATTCTATTTGTTTAGATGTTAGTCTAATTTATTATTTAGAATATTTCTATATAGTGTGTTTATTTATCTTTTTTCCCAAAAAGTGAGAAATGTACATAACGTTTTGGGTGAGACTTTAAATCCTCCAGCAGGCTGGCAGCGTTGGCTGTTGTTGCATTCAGGTTATTATACAAGCTGGAATCATTCATAAGTAATCCTAGCGTATTGTCTTTTCTGTTTAATTTATCTGTAAGCAAATATACATTTTGCAGTGTAGAATCAGCTTTGGCAAGAGTAGATGCATAGTCTACACCTTTTAAATTGTCGGTAATAGTCTTTAAGTTTTCTGTAATAGCAGTTACATTACCTGTCAGCTGAGGAACATCTGTTGACATTAACTTATTCAACTGGGCACTTGTTGAATTTAAAGAAGCTGTCAGCTGTTCTGCATTATGCAATGTTTTGCTCAATGCAGGATCTGCCAATAATTTATTTAATGAACCCAGAATGGAATCCAGTTTAGGAAGCATTTGTTCCATTTTGGGAAGCAGATCTTTTTCTGCTGCTCCTAACAGTCCTGTATTAGCTGTACCGGGTAATGTGTCTCCCTCATTATAATATGTGGTACTTTCGTGATTCAGGATGAGATTCATTTTTACAGTTCCCAGCATTTCTGTTATAAGCTCAGCTTTACTTCCTGTAGGAATCTTCATTTCCTGATCCATTTCGATACCCACAACAACATGTCCTGGCTTTTGGTAATTATATTCTATATCACGTACGATACCAACTTTAAATCCATTAGCGAATACGGGGCTGGATTGAGCAAGTCCGTTAATATCGGTAAACTCTACATGATAATAACTTTCCGGCTTAAACATATTAATACCTTTCAGGTAATTGATGCCACAGAAAAGTATAAGTAACGCGGCAATTCCTGCTAAACCTATTTTTACTTCTTTTTTCATATTTGTCTGGATTCTATTGTTATCTGTTTTTCTTGAATTCTCTGATAGCTTGATTGATATTCATTTTTTCTCCGTTCTTGAAGGCTATAATGAAAGCATCCTTAAACTTACCGTCTACTTTACTTCGTTTTAAGCGGAGTATGCGGTTGTAATCCGTACTTTCTCCATAGGTATACTTGTAGATTCCGTTTTCCTTATAACGGCTTACTGGTGACAGTCCTTTGAATAATCTGCTTTGTGCAGGAAGTATTCTGTCTGAAGTAAGTATCTGAATTTTGAATACCGGCTTGTTATCTGTTTCTGTTTTCTTTGAAGTAGCTATAGTGTTCTTCTCAGAAGGTTTGGATGCAACAGGAGAAGGACTTTGCATACTTTCTATGTTTGTTTGCTGTGGTTCTGATTCTGGAGTTTCTATATCTTCTTCCGGTTCACTGACTGGAGAAACTGCAGTTGCACTTTTTCGGCTATGCTGTTTGTAATTTAAAAAAGCTTGATAAATGCTTTTAGCCAAAGCAGAAGAACCTTGTTCTGATAACAGATACGCTTCTTCGTTAGGATTGGTGATATATCCCAGTTCTATCAGCACGCTAGGCATTGATGTTTCACGTAGTACCAGAAAGCCAGCTTGATGCACTCCCTTATCTATACGGCGCGCACTTTGGCGGAACTGTTTTTGTATCATTGAAGCAAAGTTTACACTCTGCGACAGGTATTTATCCTGAAGAAACTCGAATATGATGTAGCTTTCAGCCGAATTTGGGTTAAATCCTGCATAACGTTGCTTGTAGTCGTCCTCTATTAAGATTACAGAGTTTTCTTTCTTGGCAACTTCCAGATTTTCTTGTGTACGGTGAAGACCTAGTGTATAGGTCTCTGTACCACTGACTTTGCTATTTCGTGATGCAAGAGAATTGGTGTGTATGGAAATAAATAAATCAGCCTTTGCGTTATTGGCTATTTCTGCTCGTCTGTGCAGTGGAACAAATGTATCCTTTTTACGAGTATATACGACGCGTGTATCATTACAGTTGTTTTCGATGAGCTGTCCTAATTTTAATGCGACATTCAGGTTGATATTCTTTTCACGTCCGCGTTTTCCTATGGCACCGGGGTCGTTTCCTCCATGTCCAGCATCGATAACTACAGTAAATTGCTTCTGTGCAGCAGCCTGTCCATTTTCTGATTGTCCGAAAATCAGCAGAAAACAAATAATATATAGTATGTGGAATATATTCTTTTTCATATAGTTCATTCGCTGCAAAGTTAATATTTTTTTGCACTCTGTTTCTATTTACATTGACAAGAATTAGTTTTCAGTAGATAACGCCTATAAAAACAATTAAAATTACAATATGTTTTGATGGTTTTGCGTACTTTTGTCGGTTGAATAAACAGAGTGATTATGTTACAGTTTATAAAGAATTGGACACTTCCTCTTGCAATGCTTGCAGGAGTTATAGGTTATTTTTGTTTTGCGACATTCGATTTTCTGACTCCGACTCGGCCGGTTGTGAAAATTCTGATAGCATGGCTTACACCATTTCTTATTTTTGCCCAGTTGTTACTGACTTTCTGTAAGGTTGAGGTAAAAGAACTTGTTCCTCAATGCTGGCAGGGATGGTTGTTGCTTGTCCAGTTCCTGTCTTGTTTGCTAGTAGCATGTCTGTTGCTTTTTTTGCCGCTGGATGAATATTGGCGTGCTGCATTGCAAGGAGCTATGGTATGTTTGATTTGTCCTACTGCTACAGCAGCAGCTGTTATTACTGGAAAGCTGGGAGGAAGTGCTGCTGCGCTTACTACTTATACATTGTTGTCAAATTTGCTTGCGGCTATCATGGTTCCATTGGTCTTTCCTTTGGTAGAACCAACTGATATTGCTTTTGGAGAATCTTTTTTGCGTATATTAGGAAAGGTCTTTCCATTGCTGTTGTTCCCATTTTTTACAGCTGTTCTTTTGCGCCGTTTCTTTCCTTCTGTTCACCGTTTTCTTGTAGGATTGAAAGATATGGCTTTTTATTTGTGGGCCTTAGCTCTGATTATTGTAATGGGACAGACTACCCGTTCGGTTGTTGAAGGAAACATTTCTGTGGGTGAAGAACTTCTGATTGCTTTCTGGGCTCTTGTTGTGTGTGTGTTGCAGTTCTGGCTTGGAAAGTATATTGGTGGCCGACACGACAACCGTATCAGTGGTGGCCAGGCATTAGGACAAAAAAATACGGTACTTGCAATATGGATGGCATACACTTATTTGAATCCGGCATCGGCGATAGCTCCTGGGAGTTATGTGGTATGGCAGAACATAATCAATAGCTGGCAGTTGTGGAAGAAAAGAAGGAATGGGTAATTTTTATACTCCTTATTATATATGCTGCAAGAAGATAAGCCGATGGTTATTTTGTTGAGTTCTGTTTCTGGTTTTGGCTTTTTGAATCTGTATTGACTGATTTTATCTTATTGACTGATTAAACAGCAATAGTCCTTAAAAATTTGAATAGAAATAACGTTTTTTGTATATGTTTTTTATTTCTATCAGCAATTTCTATTGAGCTTCTTTTATTGATATATTGGTGATGTCAATTATATATGTTATAATTATTTAAATACAGAAATAAGGATTTGTTTATTATTAAAATATTTAATTAATATTCTTGCTATTGTTATTTAAATTTATACCTTTGCATAAGGTAATTGCAAAAATAGATGGAATTGCCATTTTGTTATACTTAAATCTTTACTTGCTGTATGAAAAGGATTTCATTTAATTTGATGGGCGTGCTGTGTATATTGTTTTCTACTTGTTTTTATGCATGCTCCGAAAAAAGAACGTTGAATTCTGATTATGAAATCATTCCCAAACCACTAGATGT
>ERZ791886.1767-NODE-1767-length-10359-cov-4.203901_pt1 | contig 10359 bp, 10 predicted proteins | sample MGYA00510158_ERZ791886 | MGnify/ENA primary metagenome ERZ791886 (study PRJEB30046, sample SAMN00792063) | human gut metagenome | study: EMG produced TPA metagenomics assembly of the A metagenome-wide association study of gut microbiota in type 2... | reverse complement strand
CCCCAGCAGCAGCTCGCTGCGTCTGAATTCTTCCCGCATCATTTTCCCTTCCTTTTGCACAAACCTTTGAAATTTAGTATAGCCTAAAGCCGTATGCGCCGTCAATCTTACGTTTTGCAGGACCCTTTTTGAGGAAAGCGTTGCCGGGATATACCTTCGGCGGTTTCTACAAAAACACGTTGATATAGCAGGGGCCCTGTGCTATAATCGGCTCAACAAATCTGGATTTATGAAGGTGATAAAATGGAGAACTGGCAGAGTGCCGAAACGCAAAAGGACATTGAACAGCTGATGTCCGCTTATGGTGATTTTCATGACGCCTGTATCGTATCTCTCAACTTTCAAAGCGGCGCATTTGTTGATGATAAAAGCGCAATGCATTTTGGCGGCCCGGAAGAGCGTGTTTTATCCGTCGTATTTCAACGTCAATGGGAACCCAAAACCATAGAGCTCCAATTTATCGGTTTGCGCCAACTACACCTGATTGGATGGCAGGACAATTACCTATGTAATATTTTAGAAGCATATTTGGCTTTTCATGATAATTTGCTGCCCGGCAAACCCCATCGTGTAATTGTGTGGTCTGATAATAGTTGCTTTGATGCTGCTGAAATTGGAAGTACGATTCAAGAGCCAGCAGATACATACATTGTGTCAAACGTATTGAGATGGCGCATTAAAGAATAGGCAAAAGCAGATTTATCGGGCAGCCGTCCATCAACCGGCAACTGCCCGTTTGGGATATTTTGACGAACGGTTTGACGAAGCGGCTTTCAGCAACGCCGATCTGAAAAGAAAGTTTTGCAGCGGGCGGACACATATAGGGACGCATATTAAAAAGGCACTGCTTTTGCAACGGGCCCAAGCGCTTACGGCCTGCTTCCGGGTCATCCCACTGCATTCGACCAACAGTCGATTGTAATATCCCCTGCCGTGCAATATAATTATCCCAATAAGGAGGCGCTGCATCATGGACACCGAAAAAATGGGACGGTTTATTGCTGAGCGCAGAAAAGACAAACATATGACGCAAAAAGATTTCGCACGCATGCTGAATATTACGGACAAAGCGGTCTCAAAATGGGAGCGCGGAGTTTCCCAAACAAAAGGATATTAGAAACAATCCATGAAATACCTGCTTGCTAAACTATTGATATTCAAATTAGGAAAAAACAAACCTATGAATAGAGGCTTATTGGATTTAGAAATACAATAAGCCTCTAAAATTACCGTAAATCTTGACATATAAATGTCATGTTTATATGATAACATGAGAAACAAGGGAGTGAGTGCCTATATGAAAGAGAGTAGATTATTTAGAATTATTTATCATTTAATGGAAAACGGAAAATCTACCGCTCCAGAGTTGGCAGAAAAATTAGAAGTATCAGTAAGAACAATTTATAGGGATATTGATATTATTAGTAGTGCGGGTGTGCCTATATATGTGACAACGGGAAGAAACGGTGGCATACAGATAGCAGATAGTTTTGTTTTAGATAGGTTGCTTTTATCTGATAAAGAAAAAGAAGATATAATAACGGCATTAAAAAGTGTATCTATTGTGGATAATCATAACAGTGATACATTGTCAAAACTATCAGCGATTTTTAATACAAAAAGTGAAAACTGGCTTGAGGTTGATTTTTCACGCTGGGGGAATAAATCGCAAGATAATGCTATGTTTCAAAAGGTAAAGGAAGCAATCATATCACGCAAAATGCTTTGTATTGTTTATGTGAATACTCGTGGAGAAGTGATTGAAAGAGTTATCTGTCCACTCAAAATGGTGTATAAAGCGAAAAGCTGGTATATAAAAGCCTTTTGTATGAATAAGTCCGATTTCCGTATCTTTAAATTGACACGTATTATACAAGCAAGGAATATGGAAAAAATTTTTAATCCTATGGATTTTCCACAGGAAGAAAAAAAGGAAATGAAAGCAAATTGTGAAAATGTTATACTGCGTTTTCCTCAAGAAATGGCTTATCGGATTTATGATGAATTTGAAGTTGATGAAATCAATCAAGACGATAATGGTGATTTTATAATTTCCGCTACAATGCCTATAGATGAATGGCTGATTGGTTATCTGCTTTCTTTTGGTTCAAAGGTTTGTATCATAGAACCAAAGTATTTAAAAAAAATTGTCTACAATGAAGCAAAAAAAATATGCGAACAAAATAAACCATGACATATGTTGTCAAGGTTATTGTGATATAATACAGATGAAAAAGTATTAAGGGGTGAACTATTTATGAATGAAACATTTATGAACTTAACGCTGGATAATCTGGACACAGAACATATATGTTGTGCAATTTCGGATAAAAAACATCAAGTTGGAGTATCAGTAAAAAAACAATGGCTTAAGGAACGAATTGAAGAAGGTCATGTTTTCCGTAAACTTGATAAAAAAGGAAAAGTATTTATTGAATATGCTCCGATAGAAACAGCATGGGTTCCTGTTTCTGGAGAAAACTATCTGTATATTTACTGCCTTTGGGTATCTGGCTCTTTTAAGGGAAAAGGATATGCAAAATCTTTACTTGAATATTGTATTCATGACGCAAAGGAAACTGGGAAATCAGGTGTATGCGTTCTCAGCTCAAAAAAGAAAAAGCCTTTTTTATCTGATAAGAAGTTTTTTCTGAAATATGGTTTTGAAGTGGCAGATACGGCTGGGAATGATTATGAGTTATTATCATTGTCTTTTGATGGGAATAAGCCTTGTTTTTCTGAAAACGCAAAAAAAATGACAATAGACCAAAAGGAGCTGACAATCTATTATGGATTACAGTGTCCATATATTCCTAAGTGCATTGAACAAGTACAGGAATACTGTAATAAAAATAATATACCATTAAATCTAATTGCTGTAGATACTTTAGAAAAAGCTAAAAATGTTCCTTGCATTTTCAATAATTGGGCGGTATTTTATAACGGTGATTTTGTGACTAATCATCTTTTGAATGAAACTTTTTTGAAAAAGAAATTTCAATTATAAAGGTATAGTTTATGCACTTAAAAAAGGTGAAAGGGATTTTATCTTCATCAAATGGAATGAACCTATATCGAGGTTGTACTCACGGCTGTATATATTGTGACTCAAGAAGCAAATGTTACCACATGGAACATGCTTTTGAAGATGTTGAAGTCAAAGAAAATGCTATTGTCCTTTTAGAAAATGCTTTAAAAAGGAAACGATTAAAATGTATGCTGAGTACGGGTTCTATGACAGACCCTTATATCCTTCTTGAAGATGAATTTAGTAGTGTCAGAAAAGCATTAGCGTTAGCATATAAGTACGGTTTTGGTTTTACTCTGATAACAAAATCTAATCGTGTATTAAAGGATTTAGATTTATTAAAGGCTATCAATGGCAAAACAAAATGTATAGTACAAATGACATTAACGACTTATGATGAGGATTTATGCAAAAAAATTGAACCAAATGTCAGCACAACAAAAGAAAGAGTTGAAGCTCTAAAAAAACTACATGATGCTGGTATTCCCACAGTTGTCTGGCTTTGCCCTATTCTTCCTTTTATCAATGATACGGAAGAAAATATTAAAGGGATTTTAAATTATTGTATTGAAGCAAAAGTTTATGGTGTTATCTGCTTTGGAATGGGACTAACGCTTCGTGAGGGAAATAGAGAATATTTTTATAGTCAGTTAGACAGATTATTTCCGTATTTGAAAGATAAATATGTACAAACTTATGGTATGCAGTATCAGATAAACAGTCCAAATAATGAACCATTGATGAAACTTTTTCATCAATTATGTGAAGATAACGGGATAGTACATGATAACAAAATTATCTTTGAATATTTAAGTAAATTTGAAGAAAAAAATAAAAATATTCAGTTGAGCTTATTTGATGAATTTCTTTAACAAATCCATTCGATAAAAATAGTAAATTATTTTCAGAGAGTTGGTAATACTATGACGTCATCCTCTTTCAAAAAGGTGGTTAGATTACAATTCAATGCTTTGATGATGAGAACAATAAAAGGTACATTGAAACAGAAACGGAAACAGCTAGCCAGATATTCAAAACATGAAATTTCGTTTTCTGAAATAAGCACATCACCATTGTATGAGCAAGGTACACTTGATACCTATTCTTGCAATATGACGGTATTTCGTGTACAGCATTTTATTTTCCGTGTTACTGATGAAAAAATCAGTACAGCCTTAAGTGGATTATCAGAAAGGCAGAGAGCGTTTATTCTTCTCTACTATTTCAGAGATATGAGCGATAGAGAAATATCCGAGTTGTATCATATATCCCGTTCTGCGGTAGGATATACACGAAATTGTGGTTTGAGAAAACTGGAAAAACTTACGAAAGAAAGGAGCTGAGCAACGGCAAAAGATTATGGTTATCCGTCTTTTGAACTGATTTGCAGAGCGTCCAATGGTGATAAAACGGCAATTCAAGAAATTCTAGATTTTTATGACGGTTATATATCAAAGCTCTGTCTGCGTCCGTTTTATCACGATAGTGGAAAGGTCAGCATGAGGGTAGACGAAGAATGGAAAGGAGATATTCACACCGCCATGCTAAAGGCAATCTTGAAGTTTGAAATCAAGATAAAATAGTTTTATAAAAGGCTACACCGCCGGAGTGATCCAGACGTGGTGGCGGTCGTAAGACATCAAGCCATGCCAGCTTTGCTGGCAAACGGCTGGTTCACTCTGACGGTGAGGCGAGCGTTAGCGAGCCATAAAGCCCCCGTTATCTAACAAGGGGGGCACAAGTAACTGGAAACTATATTCCGCAAGGCGTAAAAATCCTTTGTTTATGCGCTGTAACAGCATTTCCAAAGTGTGATTTAAAATGCGCCTGCTTTACCATATAAATGGAATACTGCATATCTGAGGACAGTTGATTTCATATTGACTGTCCTTTTTTCATGCAACGAAACGAAAGGACGAGTGATTTATGAATAATGATTTTATACAGGAACTGAAAGAAAAGCGTGAACGCTATGGCGTATCACAGTCAAGGCTGGCGGTTGCCTGCAGTATCAGCCGTGAATACTATAACCGCATTGAAAACGGCAAGACACAGCTCACAGAAGCCTTAAAAGAGGAACTAAAGAAACAGATAGAACGCTTCAATCCAGAAGAACCGCTGTTCCTGCTCATTGATTATTTCAGAGTGCGTTTCCATACTACGGACGCATTGACAGTAATACAGAGTGTTATGCACCTTAAAGAGAAATATTTTCTCCATGAGGACTATGGGAAATACGGCTATGAGGAAAGTTATCTCTTGGGTGATATTCAGGTCATGGTTTCCCACAATGAAGTGTTGGGTGTTCTTATGGAAATGAAAGGAAAAGGCTGTCGTCAAATGGAAAGCTATCTGCTGGCGCAGGAGCGAAGCTGGTATGATTTTATGCTGGACTGTCTGACTGCCGGCGGTGTGGTGAAGCGTCTTGACCTTGCGGTCAATGACCGTGTGGGTATCTTAAATATACCAAAACTGATTGAAAAATGGGAACGTGGCGAAGCTGTTTCCCGTTTCCGTGGGGAGAAAGGCTACAAAGGCACACAGAAAAATGGTGATGATATTCCAGAGAGCACAGGAAATACCCTCTATATCGGGTCTACAAAAAGCGAACTGTATTTCTGTCTATATGAAAAAGACCATGAACAGTACCACAAGAACGGTACAGACATGGAAACGACAGAAATCAAGAACCGTTTCGAGATACGTCTGAAGAATGAACGAGCCTATCATGCCGTTGCGGATATGCTGACCTATTATGATGTGGAGCGCACCGCCTTTTCTATCATCAATCATTATGTCCGCTTTGTTGACCGTGAGAACGGCAAGCCTAAGAGCAAGTGGAAATTAAATGCTGACTGGGCGTGGTTCATTGGGGAGCATAGGGAAAAAATAAGGCTGACTACACAGCCAGAGCCGTTCACTCTGCAAAAGGCGTTGAATTGGCTACACAGACAAGTCGCTCCGACACTGAAAATGGTGGAAGAACTGGACAAACAGAATAATACCACCATACTCCGTGATATGCTGGATAATACGGTACTAAAGGAAAAACATAAACATTTGTTACTACTGGAAAAATCAAAGCCAGAGGACAGGATAGATACCGCCGTTTCATCAGAAAATGACGGTATTTTTTGATTTCACGCAACAAAACCGCTTCTTCCGTACAGATATGAGGTGAAAGAAGAAAATTAACGATTATGAGGTTAGCAGACGGATAGTTGCTGTACCGATAGGAAGTGAAAAGAAGAAAATTCATTAGAAATTGCCAGAAATATATCTCTCATTTGTATTGATGATAGAGAGAGGAAAATGTTTGAAAGTTGGCAGTAACCGCAGTCGCTGGGTAGCTGTTAAGTGAAGAAAGATTTTTTCGCTTTTACTTGGCAGAACACCACTTCTGCCCCTGTATGGTACGAAAAGAAAAAACTTCTGAAATCTGGAAGCAAAAGACACTTTCCATTCCCTATATGGAGCGGAAAGAGGAAATCCGGTCGAGGATTGCCTGTATCTTATCTGTCATTCGTACTAATAGCGGAAAAAGAAAAGATTGTTTTCAATTTTGGGTATCAATCTTCCCTCTGCATAGCGAGTGTTAAGCGTAAAGAGGTTTTCTTCTTTCAACTGTTCTTTGACAAGTGAATACAGCAGTCAGATACGTTAGACAGCCAGCGAGCTGTAACGGGCTGGTACGCCATGACCTTTTTCCGGCAAAGCGAGCGATACCCTGCCAGCGTCCATAAAAGAGAGTTTGTCACTTCTCTTAGCCATGACCTGTGTTGTCTGATAATGATACTCCCGTACAGCCACAGCCTGAACGCTAGAAACGTCGCACGCAATGGGTACGGCTACATGAGAACCATGCAGAGGTGCAAGTCCTGTGGGCGTTGACAATCGCCGTCTGACTGCTTCAACAGTCCAAAACGAAAAGAGGTGATGTGTTATTGATAAAATGACAGAAAAAGAAGATACGGGAAATGCGACAGTCAAGAAGCGTCTGGCTTATGGAAAGACACGAATTATCATAAAAGAACATTTTTCAGAGCAAGGGAAAACGATTGACGAACTGTGGACAGATGTTCTTCTGGAAAAAGCAAAGCAGACAACAGCGTGAGAAAAAGGGGCAGAGATGAAAAATATATTGAATGAGGAAAAATGCCCGTGTTATACTTTATCTGCAAGCAGGTATTGTAAACATGGGTTGGTTATAGAGGAGGATAACTGACAATGAAACAACAGATTTACAATACTGCACTTTATCTTAGGCTGAGCCGTGATGATGAATTACAGGGGGAAAGCTCCAGTATCACGACACAGAGAAGTATGCTCCGCTCCTATGCCAGAGAACACCATTTGAACGTTATTGACGAGTACATAGATGACGGGTGGTCGGGAACAAACTTTGACAGACCGGATTTTCAGCGCATGATTGCAGATATTGAAGCCGGAAAAATCAACTGTGTAGTTACAAAAGACCTCTCCCGTCTTGGCAGAAATTACATTATGACGGGGCAGTACACGGAACTGTACTTCCCCAGCCATAATGTCCGCTACATAGCGGTTGACGACGGCGTGGACAGTGAAAAAGGCGAGAGCGAAATTGCACCGTTTAAGAACATCATCAATGAGTGGGTGGCACGAGATACCAGCCGTAAAGTAAAATCCGCCTTTAAGACAAAATTTGCAGAGGGCGCACACTATGGGGCATATGCTCCGATTGGCTACAAGAAGCACCCGGAAATCAAAGGGAAGATTATCCCAGATGATGAAACAAGGTGGATTGTGGAGAAGATATTTTCACTTGCCTATCAGGGCAACGGCGGGGCGAAAATCACAAAGACGCTGATTGAAGAAAAAGTACCCACTCCCTCTTGGATAAACTACCAGAGATACGGAACATTCGCACATATCTTTGCAAATGCGCCGGAGAGCAAGCGTTACACATGGACAATAGCACAGGTCAAGACGATACTGAAAAACGAAGTCTACATAGGAAACAGCGTGCATAACAAACAGTCTACTATTTCTTTCAAGAACAAGAAGAAAGTCCGCAAACCGGAAAGTGAATGGTTCAGAGTGGAGAATACCCACGAAGCGATCATTGACAAGGACGTGTTTTTCCGTGTACAGGAGCTTATCAAGTCCAGACGCCGACAGAGAAAGAACAAGGAAACACAGATATTCGCCGGACTTGTCAAATGCGCTGACTGTGGCTGGTCTATGAGGTTTGGGACGAATACCGCCAACAAAACGCCTTACAGCTATTACGCTTGCAGTTTTTACGGACAGTTTGGAAAAGGCTACTGTTCTATGCATTATATCCGCTATGACGTGTTGTATCAAGCGGTACTGGAAAGACTTCAATTCTGGGCGAGAGCCGTACAGCAGGACGAGGAAATGGTCTTGAAAAAGATACAGAAAGCTGGAAACGCACAGAGATTGCAGACAAAGAAAAAAGCAGAAACGGCACTGAAAAAGGCAGAGAGCCGACAAAAGGAAGTTGACCGCTTGTTCCTGAAAATGTACGAGGACAGAGCCAGCGGAAAGATAACAGAGCGTAATTTCGTCATGTTATCCAGTAAATATCAGCAGGAGCAGATAGAACTGGAAAAACAGACAGCAAGCCTAAGTGAAGAAATACGAAAAATGGAACAAGAAATGATAGGCGCAGAGAAATGGGTGGAACTCATCAAAGAAAATGCAGTACCTAAGGAACTGACCGCTACACTGCTCAATACCATGATTGAGAAAATCCTAATCCATGCGCCGGAAATAGATGATAATGGCGAAAGGACACAAGAAATCGAGATATACTATCGCTTTATCGGAAAAATTGATTAAAAATCGGATTGATATTTTTAACTAAGGGAAACCGGAATAAGCTGCCCCGATATCTCCCTTTTACCCTCCGTTGCAGACATACTCGGCGTAACCATCCATGAATTGCTGAACGGTGAGCAGAGCAATACAGAACCCGAAGGCCCGGCGGCAGGCAGGGAGAATGCCCTGCAATATGCGGACAGCGAAGCAGAAGCCGCGGCAGGTACGATGCGCAGCCGGTGCGCCGTTGCATTTTCTCTGCTGCTGTTGGCCGGCAGCGCCGCATGCGCCGTTATCAACACGGCGGTTTCCGGCAAACTCACCTGGGCGCCTTTTCCCATTGTCTCTATGGCTTTCGCCTGGCTTGTGTTCTTCCCCGTCCTGAAAGCCGGTAAAAAAGGCCTGTTCGGCGCGCTGCTTGCACTCAGCGTTTTCATTCTCCCTTTTTTGTATGTGCTGAGCCGTCTGCTCAAAAGCAATGGTAATATCCTGGCGGCCGGCGCCCCAACGGCCGCTCTCTCCGTTGTTTTTCTTTGGAGCGTTTTCGCGCTGTTCAAACGATTAAAAACCAGAAAACGGCTCGCGGCCGCCGCCTCGTTGCTGTTGGCCGTCCCCACATGCCTTTTGATCAACCTCGTCCTTTCAAAGCTCTTCTTTCTGCCGGTGATCGACGTGTGGGATATGCTGGCCATTTTTCTCCTGCTGATATCCGCCGCCGCGCTTTTTATCGCCGACCTTGCGGCAAAGAAAAAACATATTGTTTCAGAGAAGAAACCGGAGCACAGCGGCTCGCGCGGGCACGCGTGAGCTCCTGAACAGGAGGGTAAAACCATGCAGCACAAAGGAACGGTCCGGCTCGAAACAGACAGGCTTATCTTGAGAAGGTTCCGGCTGGACGACAGCGGGGCGGCTTTTCAAAACTGGACCAGTGACAAACGGGTAACGGAGTTTTTGCGCTGGCCCGCACACGATACGGTCAATACGACAAAGAAGATCATCCAAACGTGGGTGGACGGTTACGCCCGGGATGACTTCTACCAATGGGCGATCGTTTTGAAAAACAACGGAAATGGGCCCATCGGTACGATCAGCGTTGTTGACCGGAACGACGCATTGAATATATTGCATATCGGATATTGCATCGGCAGCCGCTGGTGGAACCAGGGCATCACCTCGGAGGCGTTTTCGGGCATCATCCCATTTTTATTCGAGCAGGTGAAAGCCAACCGGATCGAATCGCAGCACGACCCCCGCAACCCGAATTCCGGCAAGGTCATGACAAAATGCGGCCTGAAATATGAGGGTACGCTCCGTCAGGCGGATATCAGCAACAAAGGCGTGGTAGACGCGGCCGTGTACAGCATATTGGCCGACGAGTATTTTTCCAAACAAGCGCAATGCAAAAAGCGTTAGGGCAATACCGTACAATTCTAAGTGTCGAATCGCACCGGCAGATTTTTTGTGACAGTTGCCGGAAAATCTGCAAGCGAGGCGACGCTTAAGGCATCAGC
>ERZ791886.1758-NODE-1758-length-10385-cov-2.335818_pt1 | contig 10385 bp, 9 predicted proteins | sample MGYA00510158_ERZ791886 | MGnify/ENA primary metagenome ERZ791886 (study PRJEB30046, sample SAMN00792063) | human gut metagenome | study: EMG produced TPA metagenomics assembly of the A metagenome-wide association study of gut microbiota in type 2... | reverse complement strand
ATAAAAGAAACAGATATTGTATCAATTCATTATGAAAGCAGTTTTCAGGTTCAACGTGTACTTGATTGGCTTGCACCTTTTGGTTGCAAACGATTTCTTGCCATTAATCCAGCAACCCCTGTAAATGTCTTAGAAGAAGTTTTGGACTATATTGATGGAATTAATCTATTAATGGTCAATCCAGGCTTTGCCGGACAAAAAATAGTACCAAGCACCCTGAAAAAAGCCACAAAGGTTGCAGAATTATTAAACCGTGAAAAACGTGAAGATATTACAATAGAAGTTGACGGTAACATTACTTTAGAGAATGCTAAAATATTAAGAAATATAGGCGCAAACATTTTTGTTGCTGGTACTTCATGCCTATTTAAAGGTGGAGTTAATTCATATACTGAAAATATTAGACAATTAAGGAATATTATATCATGATTACCAATTTATAATATTTCAATTAATTCACATTAAAGAAAGTAAAGTTAATATTTACAAGAAAAAAGCAAAAAAAGAATATTCCATGCTTCAAAAAATCAAAAATATTTTATCATATAACATTATTAAGACAATCTATCTAAATTTTAGATTATTCCCATTCAATACTGCAATAAAGCTCCCCCTTAAAATCGGATATAGAGTTGATACACAAGGCATTTATAGAGGATGTATACAAATAAAACCAGAAATAAAAATTAGACGTTACATGATACATATCGGTATTTCCGAATATCCAATGGTATCAACAAAAGGAGCATATACATTTCTTAGATTTGGCTCAAAAGGTCAAATTGAATTTGGAGAAAATGTATTGATACATAATGGAGTTAGTCTTATAGCAACAGAAAAAGGGAAAATCTCTATTGGTTCGGACTGCATAATAAATCAACTTACAAAAATATATGCTAATGACTCTATAAAAATAGGTAACCATTGTAGAATTGGATGGGAATGTCAACTATTAGATTCTGATTGTCATCTTATCTATAATGATATAAAAAAACGTATAAATAGCCCTATAAGCCCTATTGAGATAGGAGATAACGTATGGATTGCATCACGTACAAGCGTAATGAAAGGAGTCACGATACCTTCCTATTCTATTATTTCAGGTAATTCTTTAGTTAACAAAACATTTAAAAATGTAGAAACTGTAGGTAATTTATTTATAGGATCTCCTGCTATATTAAAATCGACAGGATTTTTCCGCTTACTCAATGAAGCATTTGAAGTTGAAATGAAAAAAAATTTCATTTCAACAAAAAGCAAATATGTAGAAACCAGCAATATACCCCATTTTGATTATAAAAAATATCTTAAACGTTAAAGAATGTCCAATAATTTAAAAACAGATACTCTCAAAGGAGTCAAATGGAGTGCTCTCGAGAAATTTTCTTTACAAGGAATACAATTTATCATAGGTCTTATACTTGCTCGCTTACTAACTCCAACTGATTTTGGAACTGTAGGAATGCTTGCCATATTTATTTCCATATCTCAAACTTTTGTAGATGGAGGATTCAGTAACGCATTGATTCGTAAAATAGATCGTACAGAAACAGATTATTCCACAGCATTCTATTTTAATATTTTAGTAGGACTTATTTGTTATGGAATACTATTTTTATTATCACCATACATTGCAAAATTTTTCAATACTCCTATATTAAGTGAACTGCTAAAAGTACTTTCTATAACAATTTTTATAAATTCACTTACCGTAGTTCAAATAGCTAAACTTTCAGTAGAAATTAACTTTAAAGCACAAGCTTTAGCAACTTTAATCTCAGTAATTCTATCTGGAAGTATTGGCATCACATTAGCTTATAAAGGATATGGTGTATGGGCTCTAGCATGGCAAACTGTATTGAATGCCTTGTTCAAAAGTATAATCTTATGGTATCAATCAAAATGGAAACCTATGATTGTATTTTCTATGAATTCATTTAAAAATCTTTTCTCATACGGAAGTAAATTACTCACATCAAGCCTTATAGGAACTATATATGAACATATGACTACTATCGCTATAGGAAAATTTTATACTGCAAAAGATTTAGGATTTTATTCAAGAGGACAACAATTTGCTCACTTACCAAGCACAGCTATTATTGATGTTTTGGGTAGAGTTACATTTCCTATATTAGCCAAACTTCAAAATGAAGATGACAGGTTAATACAAGTATATAGAAAATATATTCAAATCACATCTATGATTATATTTTTCTTATTAACATTACTTGCTGCATTAGCTAAACCCTTAATTATTTTCCTTCTAACAGAAAAATGGAACGATGCCATTCTATTTTTACAGATTTTCTGCTTTGCATTTATGTTTGAACATATATCCAAACTCAATTTAAATCTTTTACAGGTAAAAGGGCGTTCAGATTTATACTTACGGCTAGAAATCATTAAAAAGTTTATAGCATTTTCCATATTGATTATATCTATACCTTTTGGTGTACTCACCATTTGTATAAGCAAAATTATAAATGGCCAAGTAGCTTTATTTATAAACACTTATTACACTGGAAAATTATTTAATTTAGGATATATAAAACAAATGGAAGACTTCTTTAAGTACCTTATATTCTCACTAATAGCATGTTCCCCAACTTTCTTAATGACATATTACAGTTTTTCCCCAATATTACAATTAGTTTTAGGAGTTATAATTTCAATCATTATTTATTGTTTCCTTCTAAGGAAGGATCCTATCTTTAAAGAAATAGTAAATCATATAACAAAAAAAAATAAGAATGAAAATTAGGAATCAGAAAGTAGACTTCTACAAAGGATTATTGATGTGGGGAGTTATTTGGGGGCATACAATTACAGCTCTAGCTAATAATACTTTAAATGAAGGAATTTTCATACATCGCTTCTTCAGATTATATGATATGCCTTTATTTATGATATTATCAGGGTATTTTCTATTCAAGAGCCTTGAAAAAAATATATCCTTGAAAGATATACTCTTAGATAAGATTACCAGACTATTAATTCCTATTATAATATGGAATTGGATTATCCATTTTCCATATCCAAGTATTGACTCACTCTACTTTTTATGGGCTGTATTTATCAGCAGCATATTAACAATTATAATACATGTATTGACCAAACAATCAAAATTCAAACTTTCTCTCAGAGGAGTGTGTTTTTTAGGGATAATTCTATCATTATATTTACTTCCCCATTGGCAATTTAACTTATTCTACCTATACCCTTTCTTTGTGCTAGGCTATTTAAGTAATTTCATTAAAATCAAATTAAATTTCATACTATTATTCATAATATTCATTACTGGCATCTGCTTATGGAGGCCCGAATGGTCTCCTTGGAAAACGTGCCCAGCAAATCTAAATGGAACCATCACACCAATATATTTTTTTCAATTTCTTATCGGCGCCATAGGTAGTTTTATTATGTGGAAAATATGGTCATATATTTTTCAATCCAATTCAGTTATTAATTATATAGCAAAAATTGGAAAAGAAACGATGGCTCTGTACATACTGCAAACCATAGCTATAGAGATTTTACTTTCAAAAATAGTAATATACATACAGAAAGAAATATGGGATGGAGTTAATTATATGACTAATACTCAAGAGCATATTAATCTACTAGGTTATGTAATAGCTCCTATAATATCTTTTCTCTCAATGGTTATCTTGTATGAAATAATTATCTATACAAAGAAAAATATGTACTTATCGAAAATATGGGGATTTAAAATAACGAACAAACAAATTTGATAAAAATGAGAAGAATAGTAAAAATAAAAAAAGCAATAGGTGGAATAATTGCCCGTATAATAAACATATTTACGACAGCTAACCCTAAGCACTGGGTTTTTGGTGCTGATTTTGGACAAACTTATAGAGAAGGCTCTAAATATTTATTGGAGTATATGTTAAAAGAACATCCCAATTATCAATGTACTTTTATTACGATGAACCATGAAGTTTATTTAGAATTACAAAAAAAAGGTATACCTTGTGAGATGAACATCTCTTTAAAAGGAATTCTATCAATAGCTTCTGCCGGATGCGTCTTTACAACTCATGCAATGGATTTATATTACGCATATCCCAAAAAAAATAGGAGATTCTTTTATTTAGTTCACGGACAGCCTTTAAAAATTGCACAAAAAGCATTAGCAAAAACTGAATTCTGGAAAAGACTCAACAAACGAAATACATTCACAAAATTTAAAAATAAAGTAGGTCATCTCCTAAATGAAGGTAATTACAAATATGAATTTGTCTCTGCAACATCTGATTTCCTAAAGCCGTATATGGAGCAAGATTTTGACCATGAAATACCCGTAAAAGTTTTAGGAATGCCTAGAAATGATGCTCTTTTTGATGATTTACGAATGCAAAATGAAAAATGGATAAACGGTTTAGGTGGAAAATTTATAATTACATATATGCCAACTCACCGTGCCTACGGAAAAGGATTAGTAACACCTACACCATTTAAAAATAGGCCAGATATTCAAAAATGGATGAAAGAAAATAATGTAGTACTATTAATGAAAAACCATCCTAACATGGCTTATAAAGTTTCAACAGAACAAAATACTGAGTGTATCATAGATATAACTAAAATGAGGTTAGATCCTCAAGTATGCATTTATCATAGTGATGTACTTATAACTGATTTCTCCAGTGTATGGATGGATTATTTATTGTTGAAGCGTCCTATACTTTTTTATATTTATGATGATTTTGAAACAAATGATGCAGGAACTTATTATGATATACGACTTGACCCTCCCGGACATTTCTGCTATAATGAAAATGAGCTATTTGATTTAATTCAAAGATGTCGAAATAATTATGAAGCAATGAAACCGACAGAAAAAATAATTCATAAATATCATAAATACATTGACGGAAAATCTTGTGAAAGATATTATAATGAACTAACAAAAAAATAAGTCACATAATAAACCTTTATTTCTTCATATGTGAAACTAAATGGAAGAAATAAAGGGATAAATGAAAGAGTACACTACATTACTTTCCAATTGCTAACCATTCTATTTTCCGCCTTGACGCTCATGCTTCCTAAACATACCATAGCGCCATAGCATTAAAAAACAATGATTATAAAAAAGAAAGTAAACTATCAAGGGATATATGACCTTTACCAGTTATGTGGCGAAAACAAGAATATTCGTGAGTTATATTTGGATTATCGAGTAAATTACGACAAGTTCATGAATTGGTAGTGTCGCCAGTTGTGAAGCGAAAAGTTAGACAAGACAGTTCAAGTTGAACAATCCAAGATTTCATATGCTAAAAAAAATATTAAATAATTTTTGGATACTACGGAGCATCATCCCCACTATCTATTTTAATTTTCACTACCTGCCTTTGAGACAGGCCATAAAGTTACCCATATTTCTTTACAAGCCTAAGCTTCTGAATATTAGCGGTGCTGTAAAGATTGAAGGAAAAATAAGTACTGGAATGATTCAACTCGGGAAAAATTGTATCCCATTGTATCCGAATACAGGTATTGTGTTCGAGAATCTAGGGGGGACCATTATTTTCAAAGGTAAATGTGGAATTGGGAATAATTCTGCAATCTCAGTGGGAAACAAAGGGAGTCTCATTATTGGAAGCAATTTCAATGCGAGCACTACCTTGAAATTGGTTTGCTGGCATTCTATCCAATTCGAAGATGACGTGCTATGCGGATGGGACTGTCTTTTTATGGACACCGACTTTCATCAGCTTTCATACACAGACTCTACTTCTAAGCCTAAAGCTATAGCACCTATTCACATTGGCAAGAATTGCTGGTTTGCACTGAAATGCACAGTAATGAAAGGCACCGTTTTAGCGGACAACAACGTAATAGCAGCCAGTTCTTTATTAAATAAAGATTATTCGGATGCTTCCTATTGCCTGTTGGCCGGACAACCAGCCATGATAAAAAAACGAAATATCTACCGGAATCCGTTGGCAGATAAGGTAGAATACTAACAAAAAAAAAACAATGAAAATTTCAGTAATTACAGTTTGTTATAATGCTGGCAAAGAGTTGGAAAAAACAATTCTGTCCGTAATTAACCAAACGTATCAGGACATCGAGTATATCATCGTTGACGGTGGGAGTAAAGACGGAAGTGTAGACATTATAAAGAAGTACAGTAATAGAATCAATTATTGGGTAAGCGAGGCAGATAAAGGCATTTATGATGCCATGAATAAGGGTATCGCAATGGCTAAAGGTGACTATTGCATCTTTATGAATGCCGGAGATTGTTTTTATGACAATCATTCTATATCCGCCTCAATACCTTTTATGCAAGATGCCCCTGAGATTGTCTCCGGGATTGCAACATTAGAAAATCAAATATGGTATCCCGCAAAAGAATCTGATTTATCGTTGGCTTTTTTCCTCACCAAAAGCTTAAATCATCAAGCCACGTTTATACAAACCCACCTTCTAAAACAAGAAGGATATGATTCCTCCTTGAGAATTGTGGCTGATTCTATCTTTTTCTTTAAAATGCTTATACTACAAAATGCTTCTTACAAAGACATACCTGTATATATAGCAAAGTGTGAGGATTCAGGGATGAGTGGTGATAGAGAAGCCAGCTACAGAGAATTACAGTCTGCAATAAAAGCATTGTTGCCGCAACGCATGTCGAAAGATGTTGATTTCATTCATCTTTATTGCAATCCAGCAGTAATTAAATTTGGACAAGTAGTACACAACTGTAAATGGCTAAAAAAGTTATGGCATATTTATAAGAGCCATAAAAAGATACGTTAATTTTATCCTCTAAAATCGTTATGAATATCATCGTAGATGCCCGTGCATTTGTAGTCACCTCGGCAGGAATAAGTACTTTCTTGAAATGTAGCTTGCTTAATTGGGCAAATCAGACTCCCCAAGATAAATTTATTCTCTTTCTTCCTCGCGATTATGATAAAAGTCTTGAGTTAGAATTACCAGCTAACGTTTCTGTTTTCATGATAAGAAATAGAATTCTAAGACTTTTGCCAAATCTGATTTTATTATTAATATTCATTCCTTTTCTCACATTTAAATATAAAGCAGAGTACTTTTATAGTCCAGTCCCTTGTATTCCTTTTGGGATTTATCCCAAGACGAAAACCATAATTGTTGTTCACGATTTTGTAAATAAACTATATAATGAGACTGTTACACTCAGAAATAAGATTTCCACGTTCCTATTTAGTGACCGTTCAATTAAAAACGCAAACTTAATATGGGCTAATTCATATTATACGAAAGAATTAATTCTAAAATATTACCCTAAAAGGAAATGCAAAGATATTTTTGTAGGATGCTCCATAGATACGACTTTATATAAGCCGCTGATTATTGATGATAAACGAAAATCTGCCATCAAAAAAGAATTAGGGATAAAGAATCGCTTCTTATTGTTTGTAGGTTCATTGGAGCCTCGAAAGAATCTTTCTTTCCTTTTAAATCTGATGCCCGAATTATATGCCAAGACTGGAATACAATTAGTTGTGGTCGGAGGAAAAGGATGGAAAAATTCCTCCATAAAAAACATCATATCCCGTAACGGCTATCCCAAAGAAGCGGTAATTTTCTGTGGCTTCATCACAAACAAGCAGTTGGCAGAATTGTATAATATAGCAGATTGTTTTATTTCGAGTTCAATAAATGAAGGCTTTGGCATGCCCCAATTAGAAGCATTAAAATGCGGATGTCCTGTAATCACATCTCATAATTCAGCAATGATTGAAGTAATAAATGGCGTAAAAGGTGGTTATACAGTTGACGGCTATGATCCGAAAAAATGGATGGATACAATTGCTCATGTCTTGAGCACTACACGAATAGTTTCTAACGATTGCCTAAAGAGATATGAATGGGCAGATATTGTGGCCCAATTCAGATTTCGGCTGACAAATATATAGACAAATGAACAACGCTTTTCCATATATATTACTTTACCTTTTCTTTTTATTTCTCTACTACAGGAAAAAAAAGCTTTCTAGACTCCATCCAGATGTATCAAGGATAGAGAGCCAATTTAAAAGAATCGTTTTTTTTACATATTTAATTTTCTATGGATTAAGAGGATATATTTTTACCGATTGCTTTCAATATCATGAATTTTACGAGAAGTTAGGTCAAAAAGATATTACTTTATCTTACATGGATGCAATTTTTGAGCCTGGTTACATTATTTCAAATATTATCTTACATACCATTAGCTCCAATCCCTTCTTTTTCCAATTTATATGGACTTTTATTGATTTAATTCTCCTCTATCTTTTATTAAAAAGGGAATCCAACCAATTTTTTTTACTGGCATTTGCTTTCCTCATTCCTTTCTTTGATGGAATTCAAATGAATCTTTTTCGGAACATTAAAGCCATACTCATCTTCTTTTTAGCCATAAAATATATCAGACAAAGAAACCTTCTTAAATACACTATATCCATCTTTTTAGCTTCAACCTTTCATTTAACGGCCTGGCTGTATTGGCCGTTATATTTCTTCATACATAAAAACATTCCCAAAAGTATGATTATTATATGCAGCATATCAGTTATTTTTTATTTTGTGGGACTTAGTTCGCTACTTAACGATATGATTTTAATCGCGACCTTTATCGGAGGAAAGGCTGAACGAATTACAAATGGTTATATAGATTCAGCTGAGGAAACAGGTTTTACCTTTGGATTAATTTATCGTTTCATTTTAATGATTTATTTCCTTGTGCTTTATAAAAAAATATCATTGAAGAATCAGTGCATGTTAAACTTAGGGCTCTTATACATATGTTGTAGCATAATGTTCAATGACATTTTAGTAATGAGAGACAGGTTCACAGCATTGTTCGCCCTCTCCCTCCCCTGCCTGCTTCCTTATGTCGCCCCCAGCATTAACAACAAATTTGCAAAAAATAGTTTCATAATATTCAACCTGCTATGTACATTTGCCTACACCTATGTGCAACATGCATCTCCAGCCGCAAAATATGAGAATCTGCTATTCGGAATAAGCGATAAAGACGTTGCAGAAAGAAGAATTTTTGATACGTTAAAATAAGTTTCCCTTTATGCTGCAGAATTTAGATACACTAAAATTGGATGTTTATATCAATATCTCTGCTTCTAATTCAATATAAACTCTAATATTTATAATAAATATCAATAACAAAAGGTCATATATCAATGCATATTACAATTGACTGCCGAATGTGGGGAGAAAAGTATGGAGGAATAGGTAGATATACAAAAGAAATAGTATCATACCTAATTAATCATAACCAATGGGAATTTACCCTACTCTGTTCTGCCCAGGCTTACCAAGATTTAAAAAGTTTTGAGAATAACATAATCCGTTTAAGGCCTTGTACTTCTCCAATTTTTTCACTTAAAGAGCAATGGGAAATCTGGAGAATGGTGCCACAATGCGATTTGTTTTGGAGTCCATATATGAACATTCCTTTCATTAAAACAAAAGCCAAAAAGCAAGTTGTGACATTGCATGATGTTTTTCATTTAGCTAATCCACAATATTATAATCAACTGAAAAAAATAGCAATTGCTCCTTATTACTATTTTTCCACTCGATACAGTGACAAAATTTTAACTGTTTCAGCCTTTTCAAAATCTGAAATCAATAAATATTTTGGCAAACGTATCTCAGATAAGGTTTCCGTCATCTACAATGGATGTGAAATTAAAGACAAAGGCATAGCACCCAAAGAAATTGGGTTCAAATATTTTCTATTTGTTGGTAGTATAAAACCACATAAAAATCTAAAAAATGCATTACTTGGTTTCAAGGAACTTCGTAACAATGATTATAAATTCATTATTGTTGGGAAAAAAGAAGGATTCATAACTGGCGACGAAAGTGTATTCGAATTGGTAAACAAAATCAATCGTGATACAGAGAAAGTGTTATTCACAGGAAATATTAATGATAAAGAACTATACGCATGGTACAAAGGAGCATTTGCATTGGTTATGCCTTCATATTATGAAGGATTTGGACTACCACTCATAGAAGCCATGCATTTCAATCTTCCCATAATATGTTCTGATATTCCTATATTTCGAGAAATTTGTAAAGATCAAGTTATATATTTTAACCCTCATGATCCATCCGATATCTGTCAAAAAATGAATGAAATACTTCACGTACCAACACCTCATTACCAGAAATGGTACAAATGGAGTGATACAGCACAAGAAATAGAAAAAATTTTTCAAAAACTCATGACAAATTAATTATGCGTATTCTTCATATTTCTAAATACTACTACCCATATCTTGGGGGAGTAGAAAATATTTGTAAGTACATAGTGGAAGGAGTAAATGCTCAAACAGCAGTTTTATGCTTTA
>ERZ791886.1717-NODE-1717-length-10597-cov-2.392715_pt1 | contig 10597 bp, 13 predicted proteins | sample MGYA00510158_ERZ791886 | MGnify/ENA primary metagenome ERZ791886 (study PRJEB30046, sample SAMN00792063) | human gut metagenome | study: EMG produced TPA metagenomics assembly of the A metagenome-wide association study of gut microbiota in type 2... | reverse complement strand
CGCCGCCACCACCTATCCGAAGCCGGATAGGGTGGCGGAGGCAGTCTACAGTTATATAAAAAACAACGGCATGAACGTCGGCAGGGGAGCGTATACAAGCGCGTTCAGGGCCGCCGAGGCCGTATATGAAACAAGGGAGCTTCTCTGCGGGCTGTTTGGCTTCGGCAAGCCGTCCAACGTGGTATTTACTGCAAATGTCACAGAGGCGCTTAATATTGTCATTAAGGGATTTCTAAAGCCGGGAGACCATGTGCTTGTGTCGTCTCTGGAGCACAACTCCGTCATGCGTCCGCTTATACAGACGGGCGCGGACTTTGACCGGATACCCTGCGACAGCTTCGGCAGAATGCTGTTTGACGAAGGAATGATAAAGGAAAACACCAGGGCAGTCATTATGACACATGCCTCAAATATGTGCGGAACAATAAATCCTGCCGTCAAAATCGGCGAAATATGCAGAAAAAGGGGAATAAAATTCATTCTTGACTGCGCCCAGACAGGCGGAGCCGTCCCTGTAAGCATGTCAGCCATGAACATTGACGCGCTGTGCTTTACCGGGCACAAGGGGCTTTACGGACCGCAGGGCACAGGCGGCTTTATACTGACTGACGAGATGGCCACGCTTATTGAGCCGCTTATAAGCGGAGGTACGGGAAGCATGTCAAACCTTGAAACAATACCTGATTTTATGCCTGACAGGTTTGAAGCCGGAACCCTTAATCTGCCTGGAATTTACGGTCTCAGAGAAGGGCTTAGGTTTATTGAGCAGACGGGCATCGAAAAAATCCGTGAGCATGAAATGAGCCTTACTGCAATGTTTATTGACGGGATAAAGTCTGTGGGAGGCTACAATATTGTCGGCACCGAAAATATTGCTGAAAGAACGGCGGTTGTGTCGCTGGGCGCCGGCTGGGACATTGCCGACACCGCCTTTATACTTGACAGGGATTACTCAATTATGACGCGGGTTGGTATGCACTGCGCACCAAGCGCCCATAAATCCTTGGGGACATATCCCGAAGGCACGCTGAGATTTTCCTTCGGCTGGTACAACAATGAGAAAGAAATAAAATACGCGCTTAAGGCGCTTAAGGAAATAAAAGAAAAGGCCTGACATTGTCGGGCCTTAAAGCTTGTGTTTTTTAAAGTAAATTACCGAGGCCGCCAGCACCAGCACGCTAAGCACGATAACAGCCGGGTAGCCGAAGGGGGAATTATACTCCGGCATGGTAAAGTTCATTCCGTACCAGCCGGCAATCAGCGAAAGGGGAAGGACAATGACCGATATGACGGTGAGCACCTTCATTGTCTTGTTGAGGGACAAATCCACCTCGGCCTGATACGCGCTTCTTATTTCTGCCACATAGTCCATAAGGCTGATTACCTTGGCGTAAAGCCTTTCGATTTTGGACGAGAGTATTTTAAACTGCTTCAGCGAATGATGGTCGAACAGGCCGTTGTCATTGGCCTCAATATCGTTCATAATGCTTAAAAACTGCTCGTAATACAGCTTGATCCTGCGCAGGTCTTTCCTGATTGAAATAAATTTTTTAGTATAGCCCTTATTCTGGCTGTCGGTGAAAATGGCCTCCTCAAGCCTTGTAAAGCTTTCCTCAAAGCCCTCAAGGTGCTTAAGGTCGCCGTTTATCTGCTCCGTAAGGAAATGATACAGCACCTCGCCCAGTGAGGCTATGTTGCCTCCGCATATCTTATCCAGCCTGCTTTCAATTTCCTCTGTTTTTACCGCATAGAATATCAGCCTGTTGTTTTTAAAGAAGATATAAAGGGGCGCGTCCGTCCGTGAATAGTGCTCAATATGTATAAGACGCATACATATAAGCTCGAAGCTCTCACAGCTTTCAAAACGGAAGGTACTGCGCGAAAACGCCTCGCTGAATACGGAGGACGCTATATTAAAGGTGTTTTCCGGAACCTTTTCCGGTGTGTAGGTCATAAGGGCAATTCCGGGACTGTCCTCATGCAGGTCCTCGGAACGGACCAGCTTGCCGCTCTCGATTATATAATACATAAAGATTTCTCCTCAGCACGTTTTTAAAAACAGTATAGCACTAAAAAAGAACCTATTAAAGGTTCTTTTATAATTTATCTTATAACGTAATTTATTATGCACATATAGTGGAGAAGTGTTCCGAGTATTACAAATATGTGGAAAACAAAATGCATATACCTTTTCTTTTTGCCAATGCCATAGATTACAGCGCCTACGGTATAGCTTATGCCGCCGCCAAGCAGGAGCATCATTCCGGCCATTCCGGCTCCGTTTACAATTGGCTTTACGATAAAGAGGGCAAACCAGCCCAGCGCTATATAGCAGGCCATTGAAAATTTTGAATACTTCTGGAGGTCGATTGCGGTTAAGGCAATTCCAAGCCCTGCCGCTGCCCAAATGCCTGCAAGTATCGCAAGGGCCTTTGCGGGGCTGTCGGGGTACATTATGTTCAGTATAACCGGAGTATAGGTGCCGGCAATCAGCACATATATGGTGCAGTGGTCAACTATTCTGAATATCTGCTTAGTCAGCACATTGTCCTGCCTTATGCCGTGGTAAACGCATGACATTGTGTAAAGCAGTATCATGGATATTCCGTATACAAGGCTGCCTATTTTACTTACTGTGCCAACGGAGGCCGAAAAGCATGTTATAAGTACATAAACTCCAATCAGGGCGCCTATACCGTGGGAAACGGAGTTCATCATTTCTTCTGTTTTTGTGTAATTGGGCAGTGGTCTTGCCTTTAATGCTGCTGCTGTCATATATAACACCTCACTTAGGGGATTTTAAAACCGTATCATCTAGTAATTAATACTATATATTAATTATATCCGAATGTCAATAAATAATTCCACATTTAATATACGGTTTTTTTATTAAGTATTGGTTTAACAAATCCAATTTTTGTACTATATTAAGCGTATTCCATAGTTTTTAATACTATGTATTGAAGTTGATAAAATTGCATGATATACTATAAAAATAGGAGCTGATGGTATGGAGGAAGAACTCAGAATGAAGCTTCTCCAGGTCGGAGAGGAATTTAAAAAAACAGAAATTCCGTTATGGGACGGACTGCCGGCAATAGAGCTTTATATGGACCAGGTAATTATACTGTTAAACCAGTATCTTGGAATGATACAGGACGAGAACGGCGACAGCGAGGCCATAACCAAAAATATGATTAACAATTATGTTAAGATGAAGGCTGTGCCAGCGCCTGTCAAAAAGAAATACTCAAGGTCGCATATTGCCTACCTTATATTAGTTTGTCTGATGAAGCAGGTATTTAGTATAGCTATGATTAAGAATATTCTGCCTCTGCCTGACGTGCAGGACGAGGAAGAAATTAAAAAAATTTACAACAGCTTTGTAAACAATCTTTATGAGGCGGCGGCCGCTGATATTGACAAGTATTCGTCCTATGACGAAACCGAATTGGAAAACTATGTTATGAAGCTTTCAGCCGAGGCTATTGTGCTCAAGACAATGGCGGAAAAAATAAAAAGAAATTAAAAAGGAGCATAAGCTCCTTTTTTTAATCCCTTTTTATTGTTATATATTTTTGCTTGCCGCCTTTTTTCTTCTTTTTTTCTTTTTCCTTGGGCTTGAACATTGTGTTTACAGCCGCCATTACATTGTCCTTGAAAAGGGCGCCGATTATTTTATTCATGCCTTCTTTTTTGTCGTCGTCTAAATTTTTTATGGTTTTAAGAAGGGACATCGCCGTTTCCAGCTTATTTGTATTCAAATCCAGCAGTGTTTTGGCGTCGGTGCTTTGCAGTATATCAAAAAGCGTGTCCACAAAAAGTATACGCTCTTCAGTGTCCATGTCGTTAATCCATGTTTTAAGGGCAAGGTCGGATATTTCGCTGTACTGGGTTCTTTCCTCGGTCACAATAAAATGTGTGCCAAGCACCTCCCAGCTAAAGCCGTCGTGCTGAAGAAGCCCCTTCTGCGTGCTCTTTACAATTGTGAACTTCTCCTCATGTTCCAGCATTATCCCAACGACAGAGGACTCGGGTATAATTGTTTTTATTCTGTCGGCAACCTTGGCATATTCTGCGGTATCAATTATTTTTCTGGAAAAGCCGGGGCCGTCGTTGTTATAGACCCTTACCAGCCTGTCTTTTACGGAGTCGGCACAGTGAACGGCTGAATAAACGGAAAGGTTCCCTCCCTTGGAGTGCCCGCCAATCAATATGCCTCCCTCCAGCTCCTGGGAAACGGCGCTTACGTATTTTACCGCGTCAAGCTGTGAGGGCACCGCTGTCATAAAGCCCATATTAAAATCCTCCTTCCAGCCGACAATCGTGTCGTCGGTACCCCTGAAGGCTATATAAAAACTGCCGTCGCCAAGGATTATGGTCAGCGCAGCAAACTGCTGCTCATTTTCATAATCAATTTTATTTATATACTTGGTCAAATTTAAATCCTTAAACCTGGGAGCCTCAGCCATTTTCTTAAGCAGTGTGACAATATCGTTTGGCACAAGCACGCCCATTTCTATTTCCTTGGGGTCGTGGGCCTGAAAAAATTTTTCAGCCGCATCGGCCAGCCTTACAAAGCCGGTTTCTTCAAAGCCCGGAACTATCCCATCAAAGTCTATAAAACAAAGCTGTGTGAATATAAGGTTATCAATATCGTTAAAGGGGGACTTATCTATAGTAATGTCGCCTCTCCAGTCGATATAGTCCAGCATGTTGGCCATTATGACCACCTCCTGACTCAATTATAAGTGCAAAATGGCAATGTGTAAATGCCAAGTGTAACAAAGTGTATACTGCTTTCATATACTGGCAGTACAAAAAGACCGTTTGACGGGAGGGAGAAAAATGAAGATTTGCCGCCTTGATGAGCTGAATGAGGGAGAGCAGGCCGGCGTTATAAGCCTTGAGTCCGGAGGCAACATAAGAAGGCGCCTGCAGGATATTGGCCTTGTGCCGGGCAGCGCGGTCAAATGCCTGCAGAAAAGTCCTCTTGGGGACCCTGTGGCTTACGACATATGCGGAGCGGTAATTGCGCTCAGACAAGAGGACGCGTCCAAAATTTATGTTAAAAAGGGTGTGAAACATGGGGCTGACTAATACTTCCACCGGATTATATGCAAAGGATGAGGGTCTTGTGATTAAAAAAAGAAGCGAAAATGATAAAATTATCGCTTTAGCCGGAAATCCCAACGTGGGCAAGAGTACTCTTTTCAACGCTCTAACGGGAATGAAGCAGCATACGGGCAACTGGCCGGGTAAAACCGTTGCCAATGCCCAGGGCTGGCGGGAGCATAACGGCCGCGGCTATGTGTTTGTGGACATTCCGGGAAGCTACTCACTTCTGGCTCATTCGGCCGAGGAGGAGGTAGCCGGGGAATTTATCTGCTCGGGAGTGCCCGACGCTGTCGCCGTAGTGTGCGGGGCGTCCTGTCTGGAGAGAAATCTCAACCTGGTGCTGCAGATAAGCGAGGTAACCGATAATCTTATCGTTTGCGTTAACCTTATGGACGAGGCGCAGAGAAAGGGAATTGATATTAACTGTACGGCTTTATCCGAAAAGCTCGGAGTGCCTGTAATTCCAATGAACGCAAGGGACGGCGTTGGAATAGACAAATTTTTAGAGGAGCTGGAAAAGCTGACAGAGTGCGGAGGAAAGGTCAAATACAGCGTTGACTACGGCCAGACCATTATGCACGCCGCCGCGCTTACCGGCGAAAAGGGAAGGAATGCGCTAAAAATAATTGAGGATTACGACCTGTCAAGCCCGGCAGTAAAATATCTGGCTGAAATGGGCATTGACAAAACTGCCGCCGAGGATAGTATAGCAAAGGCTGTGGCCGCGGCTTCGGCCGACCTGGCAAAGGGCGTGGTAACTTTAAAAAGCAGTGATGCAAACGCCCACGACAGGAAGCTGGATAAAATATTTACAAGCAAGCTTACGGGCTTCCCCGTAATGGCGCTTATGCTGGCGGTAGTATTTTGGATAACAATTACTGGGGCCAACGTGCCCTCGCAGATGTTAAACGACCTGCTGTTCGGCTTTGAGGACAGCATACTGAACGTTCTGCGGGCTACGCCGATACCCGCGCCGGTTGTGGATATGCTGGTATTTGGAATGTACAGGGTTTTGGCGTGGGTAGTATCGGTTATGCTGCCGCCTATGGCGATATTTTTCCCCATGTTTACTATTTTGGAGGATTCGGGCTACCTTCCAAGGGTTGCCTTTAATCTTGACAAATGCTTCAAAAAATGCCGTGCATGCGGAAAACAAGCGCTTACTATGTGCATGGGATTTGGATGCAACGCGGCAGGAGTTACGGGCTGCAGAATAATAGATTCCGACAGGGAAAGGCTTGTGGCAATAATTACAAACAACTTTGTGCCCTGCAACGGCCGTTTTCCACCACCATACAAAGGGAAACAAAATTGTTCCTCGGCGCTGACAATGAAGAAACAGCCGAATTAACTATACCAATGTATGACTTTGGCGATTGGGCTTCAAGGATGAAAGCCTATCGCAAGAAAAACCATATCACACAACAGGAGCTTGCACAGCTTATGGGTGTAAAGCATTTTACACTTCGTAGCTGGGAACAAAAACAAGCAAAGCCACCTTACAATGTATGGCGGCTTCACAAACACTTATTTGATGATTCCATCAAGCTCACGTGATTTTAGGTTATCCAGTATTTTATCAATGACGGCTATCTTATCTTCCGTCGTTAGGTTAGAACTGTTTAGCCTGCGTTCCACCACCTCTAAATGAAACTCATTGATTTTATCGGAAAGGGCGTGAAAATCCATATTTTCGGGAACATGGATAATAACATTCTGAACACAATTTCTTTTCATTCACGCCCTCCTTTCGATAAATACCAGACACTTTATGTTATGAAAATGTCTGTATGTCCTATTCCATCTTATGAAGCTGTCCGATTATGGTGCAGCTTCATTTTACGACATAAGCAAATCGAACAGCTCTGGCATAGCTCACGGGAATCCCACCCCTGCATGGTTCTCATGCAGCCGTACCTTTGCCTGCGACGGTTCTTTCACGCTCGGACTGTGGCTGTAAGGGAGTATCATTATCACAATAGGGAGGTCATAGCGGCAGCTCTGCCAAAAGCTGCATACGGAACGCTGACGTGAATCGCTCACTTTTTCATCCCTCCTTTCGGGGTCATGGCGTGTCAGCCCGTCGGCTCATTCCCTATCGAAACGTATTCGATTGCTTTATTCAGTTTTCAAGGAACAACGGCTTGTCAGCCTGTCAAAACATACTGGCAGCGGTATGCTTTGATAGAGTGGCAAACATCCCTGTCCGGGAAGCGTGGAATATATCATCACGCTTCCACGAAAGGGAAAATGTGTTATTCTTCTCCGATTTCAAAGGATAAAATCTTAGCAATCAGTCTGGTTTCCATCCTGCGCCGTAAGGTTTCATCCACGACCATGTGCTGATTCCCGTATTCGTCTTTCATGGGGCGGAGGGAGCGTTTTGCGATAAAGCCGCTATAATGCTTTACAATCTGATTGATGGCTTCTGTATCGCCGTCCGTCGCCGCCACAATGACAGGAAAGGGAATCATGGGGTATGTAGTCTTCATTCTTCGTTTTCCTCCATAAATTCTTTGATAAAGGCAAGTCCGCTGGTTCTGTGACGGTAAACCGTGGAACGGTTCAGTTTTAGCAGGTCTGCAATTTCTGTGTCGTTCATATCCATAAAATAATACAGCAGGATGATTTCACGCTTCTTGTCCGTCAGATTCCGTAATGCTTCGCTTAATAAATCGCTTTCCACTCCGACTGTGGAATCATTCAGCGTGAAGATATGAAAATCAGATGGGTAGCAGTCCACAGTTGCAAACTGACTGACGAGGTAATCGCCCATATCAGAAAACAGTGTTTCTCGTTTGGACTGTCTGGACAGGGCTTTCATATAGTCCTTGCGCTCGTCGTCCATAGCACGCTTGCAGATATAATCAAACTGATTTTCAATGGTTGTCTGAAAAGAAGATGGCTTCATAGTATCTCACCCCCTTTCTTGCCATGAAAGAGAGTGGATTGAAGTTCTTTGCCCCCTTTCGCACTAAGTCCCGACACGAAAGGGCTGCCAGTTGCATGACTGGTAGGAAAACTTTGAAAAACTTTTCCTGCAACCAAAAAAGCACACAAACAGACTTTGCAATCTGCTTCTGCGCTTTGGTAGTACCTGTTATATGTTGTGAAAAACCATATTGATAGGCACTTTTATCTAATGTAGGAGAATGGCTTTTTTTAATGGCATACCACTTGTAGAATTTTGTCGAATGATTATGTATTGCATGGCGGCTACCTCCTTACGAACCGCCGAGCTTTAATAGCTGACTTCAACACATCCTCCGTAGAATCCATTTAACAAACAAAAAGACGGCGGCTTTTTTCAAACCGTCGTCTGGATGTAAAACTGATTTTGACGCAAGGAAAACGTGCTGCCAGATAACGGTTTTTTTTATTTGCCGTCTGGCAGTATGTTTTTTTGTAACAATCGCACAATAGGAACTATAAAACCTTATAATACGTTTTTCTATACCTGTCACTTATTGAACAGGAACAGTAAAATGTAGATAGGTGGTTTATTATGCGTAAAAAAGAAGATAAGTATGATTTTAAAGCGTTTGGGCTTGCGATAAAAGAAGCCCGTAAAAAGCGAGGTTTAACTCGTGAACAGGTGGGCGCAATGATTGAGATTGACCCACGCTATTTAACCAATATTGAGAACAAGGGGCAACACCCCAGTTTACAAGTACTTTATGACCTTGTATCTTTATTGAACGTGTCCGTTGATGAGTTTTTCTTACCTGCCAGCGGTCAAGTGAAGAATACCAACCGCAGGCGGTTGGAACAGCAACTTGATACATTCAATGACAAAGACATGGTTATCATGGAAAGCGTTGCTGACGGTATCATTAAATCTAAGAAAGTGGGGAAAGATTAGTTCCTTCATTTTTATTGCTTGCAGATCATGCTGCGTATGAAGCAAGTAATAAAAATGAGCCGATAATCTATGAGGTTTAAATCCTCTAAATTATCGGCTCTGCGTCTTAGCGTCTGGCTCTTTTATGATAGATACTTTAAATAAGTTAACATTTATCAAACATTCCTGTCTGCATTTTGGACAAAACAAGGGGAAATTTTTAAGTATAGTATCTTCTCGTATTCTAATACGTGTTTTATTACTGCAAACAGGGCACCGAATCCATATCTCATTTTTCATACTGTTCCTCTCTTTTGATAATGTTAAAAAGTTCAGAAATTAAATCAAGATATAACATATTCCTAAAACTATTGCAGGAATCATAAATGCAATACCAACATATAACCAAGGTTTTTCGTGATAATTACTATAAGCATTAAATAGTAGAGACGCTATACCACCGAGAACTAACGATAAAAAAGCTTTCCATGCAGGGTCATGTTTTACCAAACAAACAAATACAAATATTTGTGAAATTGCCACTATCGCAGAACCAGCTCCACCTTTTGAAATAGTTTCAATCTGCTCATCACGCTCATCCTTGAAGCAACGGAATCGCCGTAGCTTCTTCAATTGTTTCGTCGAATATTTCATTTTTACTGTCCTCCAATTTCTTATTTTCTTCCAAACAATATAAATCTTCAACGGTTGTACCAAAGACCTCCGCAATTCGATATGCCAATAAAAGAGATGGATTATATTGTTCCTTTTCTAAAGAAATGATTGTTCTTGATGATACATAAACCAAATCTGCAAGTTGTTGTTGTGTTAAACAAGCAGCTTTACGATATTCCTTAACCCGATTTATCATATGATTTATCCTTTCTCAAGAATGAAGTGCGCTTCACATGAAATATACTTCACGTGAAGTATATTTCATATTATAAGCATTTTTACTTGACTTGTCAATGAAAAATCATGGAAACCCAAAAGTTCTTGATTTAATAATCATTGGTAATTATTTATAATTTTCCAGTTGTTTCCGGTCTTTTCTAGCACTAAATCAAACTGTGATACCTGTGTTGCCTTTGTCTGCTGGTCGAGGTACTTCACAGCCACGGAAACCGTTACTTGACTGTCGCTGCGGTTGTAGATGGGATTTACCAGTTCCGAGAATACATAATCTTTCCCAATCGGCTTTAACACGCCCTCATTCACATAATAGGACAGCTCTTTGGCGGTTGCGGTTGGGTAGAGTTTAAAAAACGTCGTAAGAAATTCGTTGATTTCATCCGTTGTTACAGCGTCCACCGTTCCATCACTTTCCTTTGCCTTTGGCGTGTAGCCGGATTTCACGGGTATGCTGGTAATGGTCGGATTCTTCGTGAGAACCATATTTCCAGAGCCATCCACATAAACCGTGACTTCATAAGCGGAGCGCACTGTCTTTGTGCTTCCGTTCTCCGTGATTAACTGCTCCACAGTGAAGATCACGGAGAACTGGTTTTCATCCGCCTGTGAGACAGACCATATCTGCACTCCGTTGACCGCCGAGGACACGGGAATATCCTTTCGGAGGGTATCGGTATTAAGTGCCTGCAATTCTCCCGTCAGATAATTCTTGATGGCGTTTTCCCT
>ERZ791886.1715-NODE-1715-length-10602-cov-3.770646_pt1 | contig 10602 bp, 14 predicted proteins | sample MGYA00510158_ERZ791886 | MGnify/ENA primary metagenome ERZ791886 (study PRJEB30046, sample SAMN00792063) | human gut metagenome | study: EMG produced TPA metagenomics assembly of the A metagenome-wide association study of gut microbiota in type 2... | reverse complement strand
CCCTGCACGTCAAGCAGGTGCTCTAGCCAGCTGAGCTAATCGTCCGAAGCGGAACCCTTGAAATTACTGGGTTTTTTACTGTTTTTCCTTGCAACAAACGCCTGCCTTTTTACCAGTCAGAGCGCCTGCCTTATTTGTTTAGCAGTATATCACAAAATCGCCGTTTTGTAAACATTTTAAGCAAAAACATCTTAGGACTGTTATTTCTGATTGACCCCAGACCGGAACCATAACAGACCTATCTTCACTTACTTTTTTACCCCCAAAATGTAAATTCGACTATTCAAGGACTGTATCAGTATTCACGCTGGTACGGTTCTTTTTTCATATATCCATCACTCAAAGAAAGGAGGGTTCCCTATGTCGCTTCTCTACATTTTTATCGCTATTTGGGTATCCGTCAACGGCATCTCAAGCCCTTTTGATGACGCTCTCTCGTTCTTCATGTGGGCGGCGGTTCTCGTCCCTGTGATTGCTGGCATTTCCCTTTTGCTCCACAGTGATGATGACCGAAAAAATTGAACCACAACATTCAAATCGAAAGGAGGTGTCACTATGACTGGTGAGGGTATCCTGTTCTGCTTCTCCATGCTGTTCCTCGCTCTGTATCTCTTAGGCAGTTGCTAACCACAAAATCAATATCAGAAAGGAAAATCATTATGTCACGCAACGAACTTATCGCCAAAATCGAAACCCTGCAAAACCTTGAAGCACTTATCGAAGAAACCAAGGCCGAAGCTGAAACTGTCCGCAACAGTATCAAGGCTGAGATGGAAGCAGCAGACACCGAGGAACTGTCTGCCGGTGGCTATATCGTGCGCTGGACTTCTGTTCTCACCACTCGCTTTGATACAAAGACCTTCAAGGAAAAGTTCGGAGAGGAAGTCTACAAAGCCTTTACCAAACAGGTTTCCTCCCGGCGCTTCTCTATCAGTGCATAAGAAAAGCCCCTTGTCTGAACGCCCGCAAAGCACCAGACAAAGAGCCATATCCCACATCACAACGGAGCGGGTACAGTTTGAGTATACTGTATCCGCTCCCATTTTACAAGGAGGATTTGCTATGAAACAACTGACTTCTTATAACCGTGTCGCTGGCTATCTCAACAAGCTGTTTGACCTGCTGAACCAGCACTTTTTTGAAAATGAACTTTCAAGACCCACGCTGACTATCCAGAGTACCCCCAGAGCCTACGCCCATTTCTCTGTCCGGGATGATACATGGGTTTCCACTGTCGGAGCCACCCACGAGATAAACGTTGGAGCGGGGGCTTTGGCTCGACCCATCGAATTTATCTGTGCCGATTTGCTCCATGAGATGTGCCACTACTATTGCCAGCTTCACAGCATCAAGGACACCAGCAGAGGCAATACCTACCACAACAAGCGTTTCAAAGAGATTGCCGAAGCCCATGGACTGAATGTGGCCCACCATGAGAAATACGGCTGGACGCTGACAGCGCCAACGGATGAACTGCTGGACTTTGTGCTTGAAAATGAACTTTCAGACATTCTTATCACACGGAATGAGTTCTATGGTATCTCTGTTTCCGGCACTGGCAATCACAACGGCAATCCCACACCTCCGCCGCCAACCAAACCATCCAGCAGCCGTAAATATGTCTGTCCCTGCTGTGGAAACTCTGTCCGGGCTACCAAGTGCGTCCATATCGCTTGTATGGACTGTCAGGCGGAGATGGTGACGGCGTGTTAAATAGTAGTAATGAAACTTTTAACCAGAATCCACGCAAGGTCAGGGGGCTATATTGATACACCCCCGCCGTCAGAAACGATTTTTGATGATTGTATCTATAAAAGTTTTTTGCTACAGATGAATTTTTGCTGGACATGAGAAATTCCCACAAGAGTTCGTAAAACTGGAGGAATACGAACACACAAAGTCAGCGTTTTCAAGGCTCCTATGAGTTCAGCCCCCAAAGTTCGTTTAACGCAGACCGGAAGTTCGTATTTTACCCCATCCAAAGGAGGAAATCAGCGTGAATATCAAAACCGTTGCTCTGACAAAGGAGCAGTATCAAGCCATCATCCAGACCATGAAACAGGGCTTTACCGGATGCAGGCCGAATGAGCGAATTGCCACCGCCTTGACCCTTGAAGCAAATTTAGGCTTGCGTATCTCCGACATTATCCATCTACGGCTTGCAGACATTGTAAAGGACGGTGACAGGTATCGCCTTTCTATCGTGGAGCAGAAAACGAAAAAGGCACGAAACTTCACTGTCCCGCTGGCTCTGTATCAGTACATCCGCTGCTATTGTCTTGACCACGGTATTCCATCCGAAGCAATCATCTTCCCACTGTCTGAAAGAGCCATACAGAAGCAATTAAAGCTGGTGTGCGACTACTTAGGTTATCAGGGTATCAGCACACATAGCTTTAGGAAATTTTATGCGACAGAGATTTACAAGGACAGCGGGTATAATATCGCCCTTGTCCAGCAGCTTCTTCAACATTCCTCCGCCGCCGTGACACAACGCTATATCGGTATCCAGCAGCAGGAGATAGAAAAGGCCATTGAGGGACATTTGATGTTGGAGGTGTGAGAAATACACAACTAAAAGGGAGAGCGAAATGCTCTCCCTTTTGGACGTCACAGTTCGTAATCACTAAAATCCGGTCCGTCTTCTTCTATTTCATAAATTGTATCTGGATGTTCTTTTTGTAGGTGTCGCAGTTCAGCATATGCCGCTTGCTTAGAGTATACTTCCGAAACTATTTCATGAACACCTTCTACATAATCCCGTTCCCATATCAACCATTTCGTTTCATCCATTGTGCATATTCCTTTCTGTTGAAAAACGCTCCAAGTTATGTAACAGCTAATTCGATAGAAAATACTTTGTTGTCAATACTATCTATATTGCTATCAATACTATCAGCTTTACTACTAATGTCCGATACTATATCGCCGATTTGGTCTAATCTTTTGTAAATATCTTGAATATTCCAAAACTCGTTACTTGTATTTAGAGCTTCAATCTTTTGATTTAATATATAGAGTTGTTTTAAGATTTCTTTTAAGAGTAAAGTGTTTTCATCCATTTCTTTACTACCCTTTCTATTATCTCTCAACATTAGGAAACTCGCTTCTACTTACCAATCATCACCATCCCCAATATAGAAGTTGTCATCCATGCGTGTATCGACCTCCCTATCGTAATCATCGTAATAGTTCTCTGGTGTCTCATTACTTACACTATCTTCATAACATGGGTCAGGATATGGGTCATAACCATCCTCTTCATCAGAAGAGTCCTCCGCTTGCGTATCGGGCAAAGGCTGCAATATTGGACGTTCTTCTTTAGTGCACCATGCTTCTGGGGGCCCCAGATTCATTTCATGGCTTTCCCAATAATCTGTGTTAAAAGGGGGCGTAAACCTTTCTTTTACTGGTTCACTTGCTTTTGGCCCATCAATTACCGATTGATGAAACGGAGATTTCTTTTCACCATCAGCCATGCCGAAGTAGTCCGTCCAGTGCTGTTGAATTACTTTTGCTACCGCAATAATGTGTTTGCACGCTTTTGGATATGTGCCAAATGCTTGGCAACTACACCGATACCATGTTATTACACCCTTTGTGGTTACTCTAAATTCCGTATCATAAACCCGACTACCAATAACATTTGCCAAAAACATTCCTTCGTTTTTAAGAAAATGAAGATTCCTTACTTTTTTTAGCTGTGCATATTCTATCCCACGATAAAACGTTTGTGGTGCAGCAACTTCTTGCATAATCACATTATCAGTAAGCGGTACGTTTCCGGTGAAAACAGGTTTAACCTGCGTTTGACAAGTAGCAGGTCTATGTATTTTTTGATATAAGGGTAATTGGGAATTATATGGTTGTCCACAGTAATCAATATTGGGAAGTTTATATCGTGATGGATACTTGGGATTATAGCCAAACAAATTGACATACTGCAATAAATCGCCTTTTTCGCTTGCCATCGCCCCCACAACATAAAGCAACGCAAATGTATCCCCTAAAGCAGTGTGGTTATTCTCTACATATCTTTCTAAATGATAATGTGCAATTGCATCTGACAGTTTATGTGGATATGGGGCCCGGTCTTTGAATACAGTCAGGGTATCAACAACGTCTAAGTGTTGAAAAAACTTCTTTTCGTTGATTTTTAGCGCTGCCACCGTTATAAAGAGCATATCAAAATTTGCATTGTGGGCAACTAATAGTGTTTTCCCCTCAATCAAACGTTTAAAATCTGACATGGCTTTTTCTATACTAACGCCGTTTTTTTCTAACATGGACTCCGTAATATGGTTGACTGATGCCGCATCTTCATCCATGCGGTGTCCATCATACAACTTGATGAAATAGTGTAACGGCTCCGCCAAAAGTTCCCCATTTTTTTGGAAAAGTCTCTGTGCTCCAAGCTCAACAATTTGGTCAAAATATGGGTCTAAACCGGAGGTTTCCACATCAAACGCCACAATTGAAGTGTACTTTTCAAAAAGCGTTGAAAAACCGTTTCCCATGGCGTTTCCTCCTTTGATTGCAAATACCTGATGAACTCAATAGTTATCATCTTCATCACGTGTATTATCTTCAAACGCATCTGATTCAAAGTCATCTCTGTTATATTCATCGCTCAGTCTATAACTATCCTCTTCGGCTTCCTTGTGTTTCCTTGAATTATGCACGTTCTCAACCAGTTTTTGCCACATACTGTCATTTTCAATATCATCATTTTTTTCCGGAAAGACATACGGTATATTTGATTTTGGCAATACAAGCTCTTGAAGTTTAGCTCCACATTTCGGGCAATTTTCCCAACAAGTAGGCACTATACTTCTACATTGAGAACAAAGGGCTGTTTTACCAAGATTTTGCTTTTGTAGTGGCTGTACCCACGTTGTTTCTACAGTAGGTTCTACATCTATAATATTTTCTGAGGTATCTTTAACTGGATTTGTAGCTTCCCGCAGCACCTTTCGCTTTTCTAAGATATATTTAAGCCTTTCACCTCCATCCGCAATTGCAGGGACGGGGGCTTTAATATTATCATGCTGTCTATTCGCAATACCTTTACACTTTGATAAATCAGGTTTCGACTCTTCCTGAACGGGAGAAGGTATGTTAGAATTTTCTGCTTTTTGTACCGGCTTAATGATTGGCAGCTCAAGGAAATCATCTGTTTGAACTGGTGTTATTTCAGATGTGTTTGTCTTCTTATTTGCTTGGAAATCTCTTATAAAATCAATGGGACAACCACATTTGGGGCAAGCTCTATCTGTTCTACTGACTGATGTATCGCACATGGGGCAAATATAATCTGCCATAAAAACTACATCTCCTTATGGAGTTCACCTTCATCATTTTCATCCTGTTCTTCTTGTGGCTGGCTTAAATAATGAATATACCAATCTCCCTTTTCTTGGGGAAGTACATCATCTGACGCAGACTTCTCTTCATGGCGACTCTCCGTTGCACAAATAACAATTACTGAAATAACTACAAATGCAACAATCGCTCCTATTACATACGGACAGGTGAAAAACCAAAATAGTGCAAATGCAATTCCGGGGCAAGCAATCAAAAAACCAATAATTGCAATAATAAACAAAATCCCATCTCGCTTCCGATAAAATAAAAAAGTGCGTAGCACGAAGCCACGCACCGAAAAACGCAAGCTCCTTGCTGCCACACAAGTTCAACATACGCAAAGAGGTATGCCAAAATAGGGCCTGCATTTTTACCAAAGATAAAAATGCACACCTCTTCTGCGTACTATACGATATGAACTTGTGTGGCAAATTCAGTCTACCACGCCTATCCAGAAAAGACAAGCCAAAAAGGAAAATTGCCCGATTAACCCCTTTTTCGGAAATCAATCAGACAATTTCTGTTTCTGTAATACGAATACGCCCTCTTTTCCGCTGATCGCAGAGCGACCAGCGGTGAGAGGGCTTCCTGTTCGCCGTAATTTTGAAACGTTCACTTCAAGATTCTCTCCCACTGTGAACGTGGTGGCTTCTGGATTGTGTCTTGCTTGAAGAGTCAATATCAACACAAGCCATACAGCTCTTTCAACCTTTCATGGAGCTTCACAGCCGATTCACTATCAGCCAATTTTTCTCTGGTGTCTCGGCTATCTCCAAATGTCTTGAAATCGCCTCTAAGGTCTTTGCTGGAAATATCGTGTTCTTTCTCCATCTGTCCATCCATGAACTCCACAAAGCGCTTAGACAGGGCAGCAGCGTCCTCTATCCGGTTATATTCCTCTGGACAGTATTTCAAGGCTTTTTCCGGGTCAATGACCTGATAGCTGATTTCTTTCCATGCCTTTATCCCTGCCAGTAAACGTTCTGTGTAAACCCTCTGTAACTGAGCAAATTGCTTTACCAGATAGGGGGTTCCAAAGAAATCTCCACCTATCGGAACTTCGGCCATTGGCGCAAGGTCTTTTCGGTGCTGGTATTCCGTAAAAGCCTTTTGACGCAGAAAATCGGAAAAATTCTCTAAAGCCTACTCCTGCCTTTCATTCGCTGTAAAGGGCTGCACGCTCCCATATCGGATTTGCTCGTGTCTGTAATCCCAGCGTTTTTCCTTTGCGTAGACCGATAACAGCAGGGAAATAACCAAATCTGCGTCCAGACACGAATTTTTTGTAGTTGCCTGTTCTCGGATTTGCTCGATACATTCTGTGATACGCTCGTCTGTCTCCGATTGCGTTTCCGGTCTATCTCCCGCCCCCTCGTCTGTTTCCGTGCTAATGTCGGGGACAATACGGGTTATCTCCTTCCACCTGACGATAGTTTGCCTCTGCAAGGAATCCAGAGCGTACTTTATCCTGCGCCTGAGATTGCCTTTCAAAATGCTTGCGTAATAGCGTTCTCCGATTTTGGGATAAAACTCTGGCTGCCAAATGTCCAAATCGTTTTCATGCTTGATTGCCGCTATCTTTCTCTGCACTACTGGATTATCTTTCAGCTTCTCTGTGTACGCAGTAAATAATCCTATCTGATTACAGAGAGCACATAGCTTTCCCTCAAAAGAACCTTGCGACAAGAGCAGTGGCCTCAATAGGTCAATGTACTCCCCAGAACGTCCCCTGTCTGTTTCTGCTGGTAATGGAGGGTCATATACCTCTGTGACGATAACAGGCTTCTTGCGCCTCTCTGTGAGGTCTATCTCACAAGCCTTTTGGTAAACCACATATCTATCCAGTTCTGCCTTTGCTGCCTTGATATTCTTTACCCCGCTTTTTGGATAGGGCTTTCCTGTGACCTACTCGTATAGAGCAGACACGCTGTCAAATTTTTTGCCGACCATAATATCTCCTATCATAAAAATTCCTCCGTCTTAAAATCTGGTACTTTTTCTGTTCTTATAAAGTAAATTATTAGTATATAGTGCAAGAAAAGATACCAGAAATGAATTTTTCTTATTTGTGACCCAAATGAAAAACTGGTACGTCTTTCAGGCGTTATATATAAGAGCGCCTAAAAGAAAAGCAGCCCCGCCAATAAGACAGGACTGCTTCGATAAATTTATTGAGCGCTCGTACAATGCCCGTTCCATCCTTAAAACTATCGCATCATCTACAACCACGTTCATCATCTTATAACCAAGCAGCATCCTCATTCATCGGGCCTTGTGATATTAAGATAACACGCAGTTAGGCGCTCTGTCAAGGGTTTTTCAAATTTTTGTTGAAATTAAGTTCTCAAAACCGCTCATAAAATGTCTCTAAACCCATATTTTATATGGTGTTTGTGCAGTTTTTGATTTTTCAAAAATTTTATCTCATGGCATCAATGCGCCCTTGTTTTTGGTTTGGAGATTTTTTCTTTCTGACCTCCACTCATAGCTTCAAGAGGGGAGAGGGTATCAAACCCATTGGCAAGGTCAGCGTTATAAATGGCGCAGTAGTGTTTCGTCATCTCCAAAGTCGAATGTCCCAACAGCTTTTGGAGGGTAAATGCGTTTCCTCCGCAGTCCAGCAAATACTTTCTGGCAAAGGTATGTCGGAACATGTGGATGGAAGTCTTTTCAACGCCTCGTTGGTGGTTATAACGTCCAATCGCTAATCGCAGCGCATTTTCTGTCAGCATTTCTCCATGCTCATTGGGAAATAGGAAATCCTCTGCCTTGCCCCCTCTGACCTGCATATAATCCTTTAGATTAGCGGTCAACGTGGAGCATAAGGGAATGACCTGCACCTTGCCCGTTTTTGTATGCCGAAAAGCGACTTGCTTACTGTCAAGGTCAACATCCCTGTTCTGGATATTCCGAATGGTTGATGCTCTGCAACCGCTGTTCAAGAGAAATTGCACGATTGTCCAGTTGCGATACTCGCAGAAAGAGCAGTCCGTTTTGGGCTTTTTCAACAGCTTTTTCAGTTCGTCATCTGTATAAGTCTCTTTTACTGTGTCTTTCTGCTTGTATACCGGGGCTGCTACGTGAGCGTAATTCTCCCGGTCACACCAAGACAGAAATGACTTAAACGCCCGCATATAGCTGCTGATAGAGTTCGCAGACAGACCCGATTTTCGCATAGAAGCTACTGCACTCTCTAACTGCGCTTTTGTCAGGATGGATAACGGTTGAGAAATGTCCAGATGTTTGGAAATGCAATGCAAATGCTCCCGGTACATCTTCAACGTCTTTTCCGAAAAGCCACTGGCAGCGGCGGCAGATAGAAATTGCTCGAAACGTTCCTCAATGCTAACTTTTTGGGTGGAATACATGGTAATTTTCTGCTTCATTTTAGACCTCCTGCTTATTGCAAAAATCAAAAACAGGCAGGCGTTCTAAATGAGCAAACACAAAAAGAAAAACCCTCGGAAACTCAGTGTTTCCAAGGGTTTGGTGGACGATACAGGACTCGAACCTGTGACCCCCTGCACGTCAAGCAGGTGCTCTAGCCAGCTGAGCTAACCGTCCGAAGCGGAACGTGTATATATTACATGAGTTCCGCCGATTTGTCAAGCCTTTTCTCGTTTTTTCTCAAAAAGTTTTCCAAGGTGCTTTATATCGGCAATTTTATCCGACAGGCAACTCCCTTTCAGCGCTTATTCCACGTTGAACTGCCGCAGGCCCGCCAGGTCTGTGACCGGCAGAGAGAACGCCAGCGCCTGGGCCTCGGTCTGCATTCCGGCCTTTTCCATAATGGCCTTCATGATGGGCTTCCGGGTCTCCGCCGAGGCGAGAATAAAGATCAGTTCCTTCTCCGACGCCAGCGACACGCCGAAGAATTTCTTTGCCAGCTCCGTTCCGGTCCCCTTTGCGTGGACCGCCGTGCCGCCGGTAGCCCCAGCCGCCCGGGCTGCGTCCATAACCTGATCCGTAGCGCCCTGATTGGCGATCACAACGATCAGCTCGTGGGTCAATTTCTTTTCCATGCGGTCCTCCGCCTCCCCCTGTAACAAATAATTTTTGGCAGACGCGCCGCCGATGCTGGACACCGGCACCGCCATCATAACGCCTCGGCCCGGAACATCCAGCCAGAGGTCCTTGGCAGCTTTCCGGAGCAGCCCCTTCCGGCTGGGCAGCATACACAGCAGCACTGCCTTTTCCGTAGCTTCCAGCCCCAGACAGTCTAAAACCTCAGTGGTGGCGGTGCCACGGCCCAAAGCCGTGAGCACCAGCGTTGCCCCCTGTTCCCGGAACCAAGCGGAGAAGTCTCCGCCCCGGCTCCGGTCCGTGATGGTAAGGATCAGATCAGCAGACATATAACTTCCCCCCTTACAGTTCGATGATCTCGTCGTCCGCCGCCGGCATCTCCGGTGCAGGCGCAGCAGGTGCTTCCGCCGCAGCCTTCTTCAGCTTGAGCTGATAGACAAGGCCCAGCAGTTGGATGGTGATAAGCGGCGTCATGGCCACCATGGCCACTACGCCGAAAGCGTCTGTTACCACATTGCCGCCCAGGGTCTCACAGGCCCCCATAGCAAAGGGCAGCAGAAACGTGGCCGTCATAGGACCAGAGGCCACGCCGCCGGAGTCGAAGGCGATGGCAGTGAAGATCTTCGGCACCACGAAGGATAAGCCGATGGCGCACAGGTATCCCGGCACCAGCAGGACAAAAATAGAAACGCCCGTCAGGACACGCAGCATGGCGAGACCAATGGACACCGCCACGCCGATGGACAGGCTGGTGCTCATGGCCTTGCCGGGGATGGCTCCGGAGGTCAGCTCCTCCACCTGCCGGTTCAGCACGTGGACGGCAGGCTCCGCCTGCACGATGAACCAGCCCATCAGCATACCGATGGGGATCAAAACCCAGCTTTGCTCCAAAGCCGCGATCTGGCGGCCCAAATAGCTGCCGGCGGGTAAAAAGCCCACATTCACGCCGGTCATAAACAAAACCAAACCGATATAAGTATACAGGAGTCCCACGGTGATTTTCAACACATTTTTTCGAGGCAAATGCAGAGACGTCACCTGAAACACGGCGAAAAAGGCCGCAATTGGCGCCAGCGCCGCCCCCATTTCCTTTGCGTAGACCGGAAGGCCCTGAGCGAACAGCCGCCACAGCTCCCGGCTGTCCCCTGCCTCCGGCACTACGGAGGGCACATAGCTTCCCGCTGCCGGGTATGCCAGTGCTAGCGTCAGCACCGC
>ERZ791886.1713-NODE-1713-length-10615-cov-2.417045_pt1 | contig 10615 bp, 9 predicted proteins | sample MGYA00510158_ERZ791886 | MGnify/ENA primary metagenome ERZ791886 (study PRJEB30046, sample SAMN00792063) | human gut metagenome | study: EMG produced TPA metagenomics assembly of the A metagenome-wide association study of gut microbiota in type 2... | reverse complement strand
GACCGTCAATACAGCAGCACGATACATACGATCATCTCCTCATTTCAATAGTAGAATATCCCTTGGCTGGACGGCGATCCAAAGCCCCTCCGGGCGGTTCAGCCGCCGCCAATCGTCCCGTTCCAGTTCCATCCGCAGGAGGGGGGCACCGTCCGCGGCCCCCTCCGGCCGCAGCAGGACGATGGTGGTGAACACATCCTGAATGACCCGCTCCACCGTGCAGTAGAAGGCGTCCGGGGTGCCCTCCGGCACCGTCATCACGTGTCTTGCCCGGATGCCTGCCTGACGGACATCCGCCGGGACCGGTTTACCGCAGTTCAGCGTCAGGCCCCACGCAGGCAGCGTTACGGCGCTGCCTGCCGGTACGGCCTCCACGATGTTTTTACACCCGGAGAGTCGGGCGGCATCCTCCGTTTCTGGCTCGTGAAACAGCTGCCGCAGAGTGAAGGTTCCTTGCGAGGCCCCCTGATCCAGTATGCACACCCGCTTGCAGTTGCGGAACACCTCGCCCCGGTCATGGGACACCCACAAAATCGGCCCGGAGAAATTCTCCAGAAAATCGGACAGCTTCAGCTCCAAGTCCCATTTCAGATAGCTGTCCAGCGCGGAAAACGGCTCGTCCAGCAAAATGACCTCCGGCTGGGAGCAGAGAATCCTCACCAGCGCCACCCGCTGCTGCTGTCCGCCGGAAAGCTGGGCGGGATACCGCTTTTCCAGACCCTCCAGCCGAAAGCGGTGGAGGGTCGCCGTCAGTGCAGCGTTTTTTTCCGCCTTGGAACCGGAGCGGATGCCGCAGAGGATGTTTTTCTCCACCGTCATGGTGGGGAACAGGGCGTAATTCTGGAATAAATACCCCACCCGGCGCTGCTGGGGCGGCAGGTCGATCCTGGCCTCGCTGTCAAACAGCACCCGGCCGTTCAGCACGATCCGCCCCCGATCCGGGGTCATGATCCCCGCGATGCATTTGAGGGTCATGCTCTTGCCGCAGCCGGAGGCCCCCAGCAGGGCCAGCGTTTCCGTCTCCGCCTGAAAGCGGACGTTCAGATGGAAATTCCCCAGCTGCTTTTCAATCTCCACAAACAGGCTCAAGCCGTCCCCCTCCTTTTCCCGCCGGACACCAGAAAGTCCCGGCGTTCCAGCATATTCACCGTCAGCAGCACCACGGCGGAGATGCTTAGGTTGACCATTACCCATTTCATAGCCAGCGCGTCATTGCTGGTCTGCCAAAGCTGGTAGACCGTGGTGGAGATGGTGGCGGTCTTGCCGGGGGTGTACCCGGCGATCATGCTGGTAGCGCCGTATTCACCCAGGGCCCGGGCGAAGGCCAGCACCGTTCCCGCTAAGATGCCCTGCCGGCAGCAGGGCATCCGGATGTGCCAGAAAATATAGGCGTTGGAAAGGCCCAGTGTCTGTCCGGAGTAGGCCAGCGTCTCGTCAAAGGATTCGAAAGCTCCGCGGGCGGTGCGGTACATCAACGGGAAGATCACCACGGCGGTGGCAAAGATGGCAGACCACCAGGTCATCACCACCTTTACGCCGAAATGACGCAGCAGCCACGCGCCGAGGATCCGCTTTGGCCCCAGCAGCCGCAGCAGCAGATAGCCGATGACGGTGGGGGGCAGCACCAGCGGCAGCGTCAGCACCACGTCCAGAACGCCCTTCACCAGCCGGGGCAGGCGGGCAATATAGTACGCCGCGAAGATCCCGGCGAAAAAGACGATCACCGTGGAAATAGCCGCGATCCGCAGCGAGTTCCATAGGGGAAACAGGTCCATAAGTTACCTCCTGAGGGGGAAGGGATGGGGAGACCGGCGGCCCGCCGCCGTATCAGCGGCGGGCGAGCAGTTTGCCGTTGGCCTTTTCAGAAAGAGTTTTCGCTCAAGCGGCGGAGAAGCCCACGGACTCGAACACGGTCATGGCCGCATCGGTCTGGAGATAGGCCAGGAAGTCCTGGGCGGCGTCCTCCTTGTCACCCTTGAGCACGGCGGCGGGGTAGATGACCTGACCGCACATCTCGGCAGTGGCACTGTCCACCACCGTCAGATTGGCGGAGTGGGCGTCGGTGGCATAGATGATGCCGCAGTCCACGGCGCCCTCGCTGACCTGAGAGGTAACCTCCTTCACGTTGTTGCCGTAGGTCAGCTTATTTGCGACGGCGGTCTCATCGATGCCGTAGTAGTTGAAGATCTTCAGGGTATACTGGCCCACAGGCACGTCGCTGTTGCCGATGGCCAGCATCACATCACCGTTCTTCAGCAGCTCGGCAAGCTGGTCGAAGCTCTCAATGCCCTTGGGATTGCCTTCGGGAACGGTGAGCGTCACCTTGTTTTCCAGCAGGTCCACACGGCTGTCGGTGACGATGAGGTCAAGCCCGTCGGGGTTCTTCTCGGCATCACCGATGAGGCTGCCGTCCATGGCGTTCATCTGCTTGGGGGCGGCGGAAATGAACAGGTCGCAGTCCGCGCCCTCCTTGATTTGGGTGAGCAGCTTGCCAGAGGAATCAAAGTTATAGGTAACGGTCACGTTGGGATTGTTCTGCTCGTACATTTCCTTGAGCTGGTTCATGGTCTCCGTCATAGAGGCGGCTGCGAACACGATCAGCTCCACCGGCTCACCGGCGGGGGCTTCCGTGGGGGCGCTGTCCTGCGTCTGGGAACTGTCGCCGGTGTCGGCGTTGGTGTCGGTTTTACCGCCGCAGGCGGCGAGGGACAGGGTCAGGCACAGGGCCAGCAGCAGGGACAAATACTTTTTCATGTTGGTTCTTCCTTTCTGATTCGATGGAAAATCTATCTCGGCTTTACAGAGTAAAGCGTGATACTTAATCAAGATGAACGGTTCGGAAAAGCAGGAGCGCGCTTGGGCGCTCTCGCTTTTATTTTCCGAAGGGGCAGTTGGGCCAATGACAGGGCTTACAGCCAAGGCACAGCCCGCCCTCGCCCATCACGGCGAAATCCGCCTTGGTCATCTCCACACCGGCGGCAATGCGGGGCAGGGCCAGATCGAAAATGGTGGCCCCGGCATACATCACACAGCCGGGCAGGCCGCAGATAGGCGTACCGTCCTCAAAATAGCCCAGCAGGAACATGGCGCCGGGCAGCACCGGGGCGCCGTAGGTGACGATCCGTGCCCCGCTCTGTCTGATGCCGCCGGGGGTGTTGTCGTCGGGGTCCACGCTCATGCCGCCGGTGCAGAGGATCACATCCGCGCCGGTTTTCCGGGCTTCGCCGATGGCGTTGGCCACGTTTTCTACGCCGTCGCCGGAATAGGCGATGGAGATGGTCTCGATACCGTAGGCCGCCAGCTTCTCCTTCACTACCGGGGTGAAGGTGTCCTGAATGAGACCCTTCTTCACCTCGCTGCCGGTGGCCACGATGGCGGCGGTTTTCTTCACATAGGGCAGCAGCTCCAACAGAGGGCCGGCGCCCGCTGCCTGCCCAGCGGCTTGCAGTGTTTCCTCCTTGATGATGAGAGGGATGACCCGCATCCCCGCCAGCTTGTCGCCCTTTTTCACGGCGGTATTGCCCTTCCGGGTGGCGATCATCACGTCCTCCCGGGAGTTGACGGCGATGAGCCGCTGGCTGTCCACCCGGAACAGGCCGTCACAGGCGGCTCGCAGCTCGATCTTGCCCTCTTTCGTCTCACTGCGGACCATGTTCTCCTGACCGCACAGGGCCAGCAGCCGCTCCGCCGCGTCATTTTCGTGAATCATGCCCGGGGTCATCTCCCAGACATACAGGTTCTCCTTGCCCATGCTCAGCAGCACGGGAATATCGTCCTCTGTGACGATGTGGCCCTTGCGGAACCGGGCGTCCTTATATTGATCCTTGATGATCTGGGTCATATCGTGGCACAGCACGTGGCCCACGGCCTCCTCTGTTCGGATCAGCTTCACTTCAGCACCTCAATTTCGTCTCCGGGCCTGACAACGCCCTCTTTTACCACCACGGCGAAGATGCCCTCCGTGGGCATGACGCACTTGCCGACCGCCTTTTTGATGGCGCAGTCATTGTGGCACTCCTTGCCAATCTGCGTCACCTCCACCTCCGTCTCACCGATCCGCAGGTGGGTCCCCACGGGCAGATGCTTGAGGTCGATGCCCTCCGTGTTAATGTTCTCCGCGAATACGCCGGGGTCCAGAGCGATGGGGGAGCGGGGGCGCATGGAGTCGATGCTTTCCTCCGCCAGCAGAGAGATCTGGCGGTGCCAGTCCCCGGCGTGGGCGTCCCCCACAATGCCGTGGCGCAGCTTCAGCCGGATTTCCGTCACCGGCGTCTTGACAGTACCCTTTTTCTCGCTGATATTGACGGATACGACCCTTGCCATGGTTCTATCAGTCCTCTCGCTTATAGTCTCCGCTCTTGCCGCCGGATTTTTCCAGCAGGCGGATGTTGGTGATCTCCATATCCTTCTGCACCGCCTTGCACATATCGTAAACGGTGAGGGCCGCCACGGAAACGGCGGTCAGGGCCTCCATCTCTACGCCGGTGACGCCGGTGCAGGTGACCGCCGCCCGGATCTCCACCATGCAGGGCTGGTCCGACAGATGGAACGTGATGTCGATACCTGTCAGGGGCAGAGGGTGGCACATGGGGATCAGCTCCCAGTTGTGCTTGGCGGCCTGGATGCCCGCCACCTGGGCCACCGCCAGCACATCGCCCTTTTTCATGGTGCCGTTTTTGATGTGGTCCATGGTCTCCGGGGAAACGTGGATCTCCCCCGCCGCCACCGCCCGCCGGTGGGTCACGGCCTTTTCCGTCACGTCCACCATCCGGGCGCGGCCCTGCTCGTTGAAATGGGTCAGTTCTCCCATGGTTCAGCCTCCGATCTCATTCATGGTCCGGGGCGTATCGCTGGCATGTTCCGTGAGGTGGTGCCCCTTGGGCTTATGCAGGATGCCCCGTAGGATGGCGTCCTCCAATTCCCTGCCGTGAAGTCCCCGGAGGGAGATTTCCTCCCGGCTGTGGAGACAGCCCTTCAGCTTGCCGTCCGCCGTTACCCGGATGCGGCGGCACGCTCCACAGAACTCGTGGCTCATGGGGGTGATCAGCCCCACAGCACCCATGGCTCCCGGCAGACGGTACCGCCGGGCCACGCCATTGGGTTCGATTTCTTCCAGCGCCGGGAATCGGTTCAGAATCTCAGTTACCGGCAGAAAGCGTTCCTTTGGCCATGCCGCACAGGGCCCCATAGGCATCAGTTCAATGAACCGCACCTCCCAGGGGTGCTCGTTCGTCAGGTTCAGAAAATCCTCGATCTCGTCATCGTTCACGCCGCCCATCAGCACGGTGTCCAGCTTCAGATTCTGAAATCCGGCGTCCTCCGCTGCCCGGATGCCCGCAAAGGTGTCCTCCAGATCTCCCCGGCGGGTGATTTCCCGGAATCGCTCCGCCCGCAGGGTGTCCAGACTGATGTTCAGCCGGTCCACTCCGGCCTCCCGCAGGGGCTTTGCTAACTCCGGCAGCAGGCTGCCGTTGGTGGTGAGGCAAAGCTCCTTCAATTCCGGGATGGTCCGCAGCGTTCGGCAGATGTCCAGAATCCCTCGCCGCACCAGCGGTTCTCCGCCGGTGAGACGGATCTTCCGGATTCCCAGCTTCACCGCAGCCCGGGCGATCTCGCCGTATTCCTCTACGGAGAGGACGGCCCCATGGGGACCCTTTTCCACGCCGTCCGCCGGCATACAGTATTGGCATCGGTAATTGCAAAGGTCCGTTACCGACAGCCGCAGATAATCAATTGTCCGGCCATATTGATCGATCATCGCATTACTTCCTATCGTCCCAAGCTGCGGCCCGGAATTTCTCCGGGCGTGTTCGCCGGGGGCACACGGCCCGCAGCAGCGTCCGGCCGCCAAGTTTTCTAAGGTTGACCTTTATTATAGCAGATATTTCCTCAAAATACAAACCCCTTTTCCGCGGCTGGAGAAGGGCGGCGCGGCATGAAAAGCGGGTCCGGCTTGGAGGACTGTTTCACGAGAAGGAAATGCCCGCTGTGGTGTAAAAAATTCCGGCTGTTCGCAGCGATAAATTTTAACCGGATTGTAGCATCTTGTTCACAATTTGTTCATGATTGCAAAGCAACTTTCCGCTATGGTAGGTTTATAGAAGTATACATAGGTGCTAAACTGAATTTAGGAGGTTTTTTATGAGACGGTTTTTCAGAAAACGGCTTCCGGCCTTTCTGCTGACGCTGGTCATGGTCATGACGATGGTCCCGGCCGTGTCCGCAAAATCTTCAGCGGATCTGACTTATGAAGTGGATAAGGGGGACTCTGTATCATTCAAAGAGCGGGAGTTCCGCGACCTTTACAGAAGTGAATATAGTGGTGATCCCAGCTATGTGGTATTCACCGATTACAGCGATCTGGATGACTATGGGTACTTGACCGCTGTGAATTACTATGATAAGACTGTGAGCCTCAGTGAAAGCGATCTGCGTAACACATGGTTTTATTATGACAGCCACGATGTGCCCAAGAATATGGACTACGCGTTGGATGGCTTGACATTTGAAGCCAACCGCCGGGCCGACAGCGGCACGCTGCGGCTGAAATTTGAGATCTATGACGCCGACGGCAAGAATTATGTGTACGGCACCATGGATATTAAAGTCGGCGGCGGTTCCGGTTCCTCCAAGGGGGACATCACCTATACGGTGAAGCCCGGCGAGGAAGTTACCTTTGACGATGAAGATTTTGTTAATGCCTATGACAATGCTGGCGGCTCCGGCACGATGAAGTATGTGGTATTTGAAAAGCCTTCCTCTGATTACAGCAATGCCGGTACCGTTTATTCCCGGTACGGCAAGCGGAATGCAACCTCTTTTACCCGCTCTGAACTGGACGATTACAAGTTCTACTACGGTGACAGCGACTATGGTGACTATGATCTGGACGAACTAAGCTTTGTGGCGGATAAGTCTTTTTCCGATAGTATTGAGATTGCATTTACAGCTTACGGCGGGAGAGGCAGCAAGGAGAATGATTCTGTCAGCGGAACCCTGAAAATCACATCTTCTAAATCTGCATCCTCCAGCAAGGGTGACATTACTTACACAGTGAAAGCCGGTGAGGAAGTTGCCTTTGACGATGCCGATTTTGAGAAGATCTACGAGAACAGCCGCTGTACCGGTAGTCTCAAGTATGTGGAGTTCAGCCGGCCCGACAGCGCGTTCAATAATGCCGGTACCCTCTATTCCCGGTACGGTAAGCGGAATGAGACTGCCTTTACCCGCTCCAGCCTCAGCAGCAATAAGTTCTACTACGGTGACAGCGACTATGGTGACTACGATCTGGACGAGCTGAGCTTTGTGGCGGACAAGTCCTTCTCCGGCAGCGTGGAGCTGAGCTTTACCGCCTATGGCGGCACCGGTACCCGGACCAACCAGAATGTCACCGGTACTCTGGTCATTGCCACCGGTAAGACTGGTTCGTCCACGACCAAGGGTGATATCACCTACACGGTGAAGGCCGGTGACGAAGTTGCCTTTGACGAGGATGACTTTAAAAAGGTCTACGATAGCAGCAACTGCACCGGCAGCTTCAAGTATGTGGAATTCAGCCGGCCTGACAGTGCGTTCAACAATGCCGGTACCCTCTATTCCCGGTACGGCAAGCGGAATGAGACAGCCTTTACCCGTTCCAGCCTGTCCGGAACCACATTTGGTTATGACAGCTACGAAGATGCGGATTACAGTCTGGACGATTTGAGCTTTGTGGCGGATCGGACCTTCTCGGGCAGTATTACGCTGAGCTTCACCCTTTACGGCGGTAAAAACAGCAAATGCGATCAGTCGACCACCGGTACACTGGTCATCACCACCGGTACATCTGCGGTAACATCCCGATATGTGGGCAACATCCGCTACAATACCACGCCCAACACCGCCCTGCAGATCAACGCCAATGACATTGCCCGCCTTTTCCGTAAGTACACCTCCGGCGGGTCCTTGCAATATCTGACGCTGACCAGTGTACCCGCTACCGGCAGTCTATACTACAACTATTACAATGCCAGCAAGTACGGCGCGACGCGGACGCAGCTCACCGCTTCTATGGCGGGCAGTATGATTTTCTTCTACAGTCCCGCCTCTGCATCGGAATATGACCTCTCCGAGCTGACCTATATCCCCAGCGGCAGCAATTACTGCACAGCCCTCACCTTTACCGGATACAGCAGCAGCGGAACGGCTGTTTCTGCAACCATTCTGATCAGTGTGACGGCTTCTCCGGTGTCTGAGGTTTACAGCGTGACCACCAAGGGTACCTCCGTGAACTTCCCGGCAAACTCTGTGTATTCCGCGGTGGCATCCGCCACTGGCTTCGGCCTTAGCAGCATCCAGCTGCTGGAGCTGCCTGCCTCCACTGCCGGTGTTCTGTACGTTGGCTCCTATGCGGCGGATACCACCAGCGCTTACAGCTATGGCAGCGACACCGATTCCATGAGCCAGCTGCGCTTCATTCCCAACAGTGGGTTCACCGGCTCTGTCTCCATTCCCTATGTGGCATTGAGCAGCAGCGGCACCGCTTTGGGGGCCGGTGTGGTCTCCATCGGCGTGGTGGACAGCGTGAAGAAGTTTACGGATATCTCCACCTCCACCTGGTGCTATAAGTATGTTACGGAACTTGCCAGCGCCAATGTTATCTCCGGCTACAGCAACGGAACGTTTCAGGAGAAGAATACCATTACTTACGGCGCGGCCCTGAAGCTCATCATGCTGGCGGCGGGCTACGGCGAGCAGGCCCCCACGGTGAAGGGCAGCCCCTTCAGCGGCTATCTGGCGAAGGCCAAGGCTGCCGGACTGGTGTCCGGCAATCCCAAGCTGAACGGGCCTATCACCCGTCTGCAGATCGCGCAGATCGCCGCCAAGGCGTTGAAGCTTTCTACCACCGGTCTGCCCAGCAAGAAACCCTTTACCGACACCAATGACGTCTATGTGCAGGCGCTGAATGCCGCCGGTATCATTGAGGGGTACTTCTCCAACGGCACCAGCACTTATAAGCCCAACAACACCCTGACACGCGGTCAGGTCTCTGCCATCGTGTGGAGAATGAAAAATTCCGTACAGTAAAAACAGAATACTTGTGGAACCACGCGGTCAGCCGAGAGACTGACCGCGTGGTTTTTTAGGTCGATAGAGCGCATGACTGCAAGCGGCGGGGGAGCCGTGATTCTGAATTTTCTGTGCCTCCTTTGCCGTCTTGAAGCGGGGATCTGTGGGGCCCGCTTGAATTTCCGCATGGTATTGATATAATAAGCATATACAGATGTGCTTGCTTATGGCATTGAGGTCTCCTTTGAAAGCCTGCTCCAATGTATCCATGTGCGGCGTCCGGCTTCGGCCATGGCCGGAACCAGTGGAGGTCTTGTATTTTGCGTGTGTTGGCATGGCCGCGGAATAAAAAATCGAGAGGTGAATGGGATGAAACGCAGAATCTTGAGGTATGTTTGCTGCTGGCGCTGCTGCTGACCGCCTGCGGCGGGCAGAACAGGGAGCCGGAGAATCCGCCGGCTGCGAAGCCGTCGACACCGGGGGAGGAGGCAGCGGAACCTCCCGATGAAATACCGGAACCTGAACCTGCAAAGCCGGAGGAAAAAGAGCCGCTGAGTCTGGAAGATGTGCTGACAGACATCTACACCGTGTCACCCGGCACGGCGGGCAGCTCTCTGCGGACCACCTATGCCGCCGGAGAGCTGCTGGACTGGATCGATGTGAACTCGGTGGAGCAGGAGGACGTATTCAGGTGGATAGATGAAAACGTGCCCATGGAAAACGCTGCGGAGCTGGCCCGGGCATGGGCGGCGGTGCTGACGGAGGCGGAGGCCCTCATGCGGGGCGATGAGACGGCCTATGACGCACTGGATGACGCGGGCTATACCCTGGAACAGCCGTACCGCAGCACGGGCCGGGTGAAGTGGGCGGCGTGGAAGCTGCTCCCCCTGTTTACGCAGATTTTAGACCGTACGGAACGCACGGAGTACCGCTACGAAGCGCCGGGGGATTACAGCGCTGTGACGGAGGAAGCCCTTGCGGGTATCTGGGTGGACGATGCAGGTACCACCGTTCTGCTGTTTTCCGAGGACGGCTGCCGCATCGTGTATCCGGAACTGGAGTTGCTTGGCGAAACCGCCTATGCCTTCCGCGTCCGGGACCGCAGCAGCGTGGGATACTGTCCGGCGTTGGACATTGACTATCTGCAAAATGACTTTTCCACTCCGCTTGTTTACTACGTGTCCGGCATCGACGATACCCACTTCTGGAGCAACACCCAGAATAAATGCTTCCGCAGACTGGCGTAAAAGGGGCGCGGAAAATCGGCCCTATCAAATGTGCCCTTGCAGGCGTGGACGCTTTTTCTGCGTGATTTTTCACACATATAAGTTGACGCAGCCGTCTCTGGGATGCTCTCCCGGAGACGGCTGCGTTGTTTCAGTCTGAAATGGATTTATCTTCTTCTGCGGCCGCCCTGCTTGCCGGAGATGTTCCGGTTCAGGTCTGCCATTTTCCGCTCCGAGGAGGAGAGAAACTGCTTGAGCTTGTCCTCGAAGGCCAGATCGCCGGAGGGGGTGGTGTCCGCTGCCTGAACGGCGGGCCGCCGGGGAGCCGCCGCGGGACGGGG
>ERZ791886.1712-NODE-1712-length-10617-cov-2.633971_pt1 | contig 10617 bp, 8 predicted proteins | sample MGYA00510158_ERZ791886 | MGnify/ENA primary metagenome ERZ791886 (study PRJEB30046, sample SAMN00792063) | human gut metagenome | study: EMG produced TPA metagenomics assembly of the A metagenome-wide association study of gut microbiota in type 2... | reverse complement strand
AGCCGGGTACCCCGTAGGATTTCGAGATGCTTTTCATGACCACCATTGTCGGATAGCGTTCGAGGATTTCGCTTTCGAGCAGGGAATTTTGTGCATAGTTGTCTGAAAAATCCACAAACGATTCGTCGACGACCAGCCGTATACTTTGGTTGGTGCACCATTCGGCCAGCGAAAGCACACATTCTTTCGAAATAAAGTTGCCGGAAGGATTGTCTGGGTTGATCAGTAGCAAGGCCTCTATCTGTTTCCCGTCGAAGAAGGCGATCAGTTCATCAGCGGTATATCTAAAATCCTTGTTCGAAGGGACGAACGCGACGATCGACTCTTTCTCTCTGCGGTTGGGATACTCTTCGAAAGTAGGGTAGATAACCCCAATCTGACCCTGAATCCGGGCCATGAGGCTTTTGATCAGTTCGGCCGCACCGTTTCCGACACAGACCTGTTCCTGTTTGATTCCGCAATACTTAGCGCCCAACAGGGAGTTAACGCCCATTCCCGAGGGATACTCCCGCAATAGCGTGTCGAAATTCGCCCGCATCTCCTCGACCATTCTTTGCGAAGGAAAGAAAGGATTGACCAGGTAGCAGAAATCCAGCAGAGATGGGAATCGCCAATAGCCTCCGTAACACTGCTGGTATTTGCGCAGTTTGTCGTCTGTAGAAGCGAAAAGTGTCTCGGCGATCTTCAGGTCTTGCACGTCGTCAATCTCATACCATTTCTGGCCATTGAGCGGGAGGGCTTTAAAATCGCAAGATTCCAATAGGGTGATTACCCGGAGGACCTGCTCGTAGTATTCGTTGTTTCCGAGCGCCCGGGTATAAGCCTTTAGGAAGGGTACGTAGTGATTGGATGAAAAATCCTTGCTGAATTTATAGATATTGACGGTTTTATAATAAAAATCCGTATCGCTGTATTTGAATGCTTTTTTGGGGATGAAGTTCACGATGTTGTTCTCCTCGTCCAGCCGAACCATCGTACCGTCCATCCAGCTTTCGTATTTATCGACCAGTGCGACGTTTGGATCGGGGCTTTCGAGAATCATCCGGAACAGGGAATCTTCGAAAATCAGATCCGATTCGATGAGTAGCGTGTCGTCCTCCTGCAACTGGTTGCATGCGAGCGACAGCGAGTAAATATTATTGGTTTTATCGTAGATCGGATTTTCGATATATTCAACCGGGAGCCCTTTGTACTGCGTGCCGACGTATTCCCGGAGTTTGTTTCCTTCGTAACCGATCACCAAAACCACCCGTTTGAGAGGAAGTGCCGAAAGCTGGGTCAGTACACGGTCGATCAGCTTGACTCCGTTGACCTCGATCATGCATTTGGTGTTGTTACGCGTCAGCTCTGCGAGACGGCGCCCCATTCCCGCCGCTAAAATGATAGCTTGCATACAGGTTTATCGATATTTGAATTTGAAAGTTCCTACCGGATCAGAACTAAATGTCCTGCGAATGGTATTGTAAGTTTGCACATGGATGGAATCCCGGTCTGCAGGAATCTCCCACAGTTGAATCCAGCCGTCTCCTCCGTTGGCCTGATATTGCAGATTGAAGAGCATTTGAGCAACCTCCCTGCCGGTTGAATTTTTGGAGAACAGGTGTTGCATAAATCCGTTATGTCCGCACAACACGCACAGGATATTGTCGTTGTTCTTGATCAGCTTCTGCCACAACTGTTCAGGAGTGCTGTACGACGTGTTGCGTAGTTGAAGTTCTGCATACGAGCCTTTATTGATCCGTTCTCCGTTCCGGGTTAGGAATTCGTGGGTCAGTAAAATGAATTTACGGTCGCGGTGGGAGGCAACGTAGCGATTGGCCCATGCGATCACTTCGCTCCGCGGTCCGAATTCGAGACAAAGAATGTCGTAAGGCATTTGCTGCAGTTGACCCGATACGACGATATTTTCCAAACGTCTAGGTTCAAAGTAACTTGCGATCGGCCAATTTTGCGCGCAGGGAGTAATATATTCGGTAAATAATGAAGAGTAGCGATCGACGATTTCTCCTTTTTCGTCATACGTATAATCATGATTGCCGACACAAGCGATCATGGGAATGTATTTCGCTATTAAATCTGTATATTGTTGGTATACCTTATACTGCCTTGGTCGATTACCCCAAGTGATATCCCCTGTTTGAAGTATGTATTTGATTTTTATACCGTGTAAATATTGAGAGTATATCCAGTTGATCGTCGATGCGAAATACGGTGCATATACTGCATTTCCGGTGTATTCTTGTACGTCCCCTAGGACTAAAATATATTCGGAATTATGATTAAAAACAGGATCGAAGGGTATGGATTTTAAAGTTGGAACAGGGAACGTCTGGTCTTTTTTTTGACAGGCGATACATGTCCATAATAACCATGCATAAAGTGTTAACTTGTAGTATTTCATGGCTATAATGTGTCGGTTTTCCTGCCTGCTTACCTTTTTTGATACATATCCTGATAATACCTCTGATACTCGCCGGATGTAACGTTATCGATCCATTTTTGGTTATCGAGGTACCAACGGACGGTTTTTTCGATGCCTTCTTCGAACTGGAGTGTCGGTTCCCATCCGAGTTCGTTTTTGAGTTTGGAGGAGTCTATAGCGTATCGCAGGTCGTGTCCGGCCCTGTCTGTGACGTAGGTAATCAGTTTTTCGCTGGTCCCTTCCGGCCTGCCCAGGAGTCGGTCGACGGTTTTGATGACGACCTTTATCAGGTCAATGTTCTTCCATTCGTTGAAGCCTCCGATGTTGTATGTACCGGCAGTTTTACCTTCGTGGAAAATGAGGTCTATGGCCCTTGCGTGGTCCTCGACATACAGCCAGTCGCGTACGTTTTCACCTTTACCGTATACGGGCAGTGGCTTGTTGTGCCGGATGTTGTTGATGAACAGCGGGATCAGCTTTTCGGGAAACTGGAACGGCCCGTAGTTGTTCGAGCAGTTGGTGACGAGGGTGGGCATTCCGTACGTGTCGTGGAATGCCCTGACGAAGTGGTCCGAAGAGGCTTTGCTGGCCGAATACGGGCTGTGCGGGTCGTATTTTGTCGTTTCGGTGAAGAACTCCTCGCCGTAGGGTCCGCCTCCGCATTCGTTTCCGTCGGGTTCACCGTGGGGTTTTGTGAGCTCGAGTGCCCCGTAGACTTCGTCGGTGGATATGTGGTAAAATCGCTTTCCCTGGTAATCTCCGTTCCAGAACTCTTTTGCCGCCTGGAGCAGGGAGAGGGTTCCCATTACATTTGTCCGTGCGAAGGTGAAAGGATCCTTGATCGACCGGTCGACATGGCTTTCCGCTGCGAGGTGTATGACCCCGTCGATTCGGTATGTCCGGAAGGTTTCCAGCATCTTCTCGAAGTCGCAGATGTCCGCCTTTACGAAGGTGTAGTTCGGCGCGTTCTCGATGTCCGCCAGGTTTGCGAGGTTCCCGGCATAGGTCAGTTTGTCGAGGTTGACGATTCGGTATTGGGGATATTTGTTGACCAGCAGCCGTACTACATGGCTGCCGATAAAACCGGCTCCGCCGGTGACGAGTAAATTGCGTTGGAAGGTCATATGCAAGGAGAGTTAAATTGCCGTGCCGGCCGTTTGCGCCCCCAGGCGTTCGAGACATCGCTCGAGCGCATCGCGCCAGTAGGGTATCGTTAGGTTGAAAGTCTCTTTGATTTTGGTTTTGTCGAGCACGGAATAGCGGGGCCTTTCGACAGGGGAGGGGAACTCTTCGGAGTGGCAGGGTATCACCCGTGCGGGGTCGAGCCCTGCCAGTACCGCGATTTCGTGAGCGAAGTCGTACCAGGAGCATACCCCTTCGTTGGAAAAGTGGTAAGTCCCTTCGTTTCCCCGGTATGCCCCCGAGGAGATCATGCGGTGTATGGCCCCGGCGAGGTCTGCGGCGTACGTGGGCGTTCCCGCCTGGTCGAAGACCACTTTTACCCGGGGCGTCTGGGCCGTTAGCCGGAGCATGGTCTTGACGAAGTTGTTTCCGAACTCGGAGTAGAGCCATGCGGTACGCAGGATCAGTGCGGCGCAGCCGGCTTCGGCGATGGCCTTCTCCCCGGCGAGCTTCGTGCGTCCGTATACGCCCAGCGGCCTTACGGGATCGTCCTCGCGGCGGGGGACGTTTCCGTCCCCTCCGAAGACGTAATCGGTGGAGATGTGGATCAGCGTGGCTCCCCGTTCCCGGGCAGCGGCAGCGAGGTTCGCCACTGCGCGGTGGTTGAGCAGGTCCGCCGCGGCTTCGTCCTCTTCGGCTTTGTTGACGTTGGTGTATGCGGCGCAGTTGACGATCACCTCCACGTCGTTCTCCCGCATCGTGCGCCGCACGGCTTGGGGATCGGTGATGTCCAGCTCGGCGACGTCGGTGAACAGGTAGCGGACGTTGCCCGGAGCGGTTGCTACCGCCGGGGCTGTTGTCGCATCTGTCGCCGCGATCCTGCGCATTTCGTTGCCCAGCTGCCCGTTGGCTCCTGTGACGAGCACGGTTATGGCTGCGGTGCGCCTGCCGGTTCCGGGGAGCGTTGCGCTTCCCGCCGTAGCTGTGGGGGGCGTTGTCGCCGGGGCTGTTTTTGCAGTAGTTGCCGCTGTGTCCGGCGCTGCGCCTGCGGTTTTCTCCGCCGTTGCGGGGGCCTGTGCCGCCGCCGTTTTATCGTTGGGCATAGTAATCCGTGTTATAGTCGAACAGTTCGGGCGCCTCATCCAGTCGCGGATGGCGGCTGTCCTTTTCCGAGAGGAGCACGTCTGCGGGGTCGAGCCGCCAGTCGATACCGATCTGCGGGTCGTTCCAGGCGATCGCCCCTTCGCTCTGCGGCGCGTAAGGCGCATCGCACTTGTACTGGAAAAGCGCGCGGGGGCTCAGTACGGCGAAGCCGTGCGCGAAGCCGCGGGGGATGAACAGCTGGCGGTGGTTCTCTCCCGAAAGCTCGACGGCCACGTACCGTCCGAATGTGGGGGATCCGCGGCGGATGTCCACGGCCACGTCCAGTACGGCACCTTCCACGACGCGCACCAATTTCCCCTGTGCATGTTCTCCGCGCTGGAAATGGAGCCCCCGCAGCACGCCGTATGAGGATCGCGATTCGTTGTCCTGTACGAAGCGGACCGGCCGGACCGATTTGTCGAACAATTGCCGTGAGTAGCTTTCAAAAAAGTATCCCCGCGCATCGCGGTGCAGTTCGGGCTCGAGGATCACGACCCCTTCGAGCGCAGTTTCGATAACTTTCATAAAGACGAACCCCTCGTTTATATTTTGGGTTTTGGTGTAGAAGAGTGTTTGGCAGATGTTCCGGATTCGCCCGGGGCTCCTGCCGGATCGCTTCGCAGCCCGACAAGACCGGGCTGCGACGGACGGACGATGGCAGGGCGGAGATGCGTCTTGATCCCGTTTCCCGGTCAGCGCCCGTCGCGGGCGACCTCTGCGATCACTTTGAGCAGGTATTGTCCGTACTGGTTTTTGAGCATGGGTTCGGCCGCCTCGCGCAGTTTCCCTTCGGAGATCCAGCCGTTGCGGTAGGCGATACCCTCGAGGCATGCGATCTTGAGCCCCTGCCGCTTTTCGAGCACCTCGACGAAGATGGAGGCCTCCGAGAGCGAATCGTGCGTTCCGGTGTCGAGCCAGGCGAAGCCGCGTCCGAGGGTCTGCACCTTGAGCGCTCCCTCGGCGAGGAACCGCTGGTTCACCGAGGTGATCTCCAGCTCCCCGCGTGCGGAGGGTTTAATCGATTTGGCCACGGAGACCACCTCGTTCGGGTAGAAGTATAGCCCGACCACGGCATAGTTCGACTTCGGCTCTGCGGGCTTCTCCTCGATGGAGAGGCAGTTTCCCCGGCGGTCGAACTCCGCCACGCCGTACCGCTGGGGATCGTCGACCCAGTATCCGAATACGGTTGCCTTTTTTTCCGCTTCGGCGGTGCGTACCGCCCCTGCCAGCAGCTCGGAGAATCCGGCCCCCTGGAAGATGTTGTCCCCGAGTACGAGGCATACGGCATCGTCGCCGATAAATTCCTCGCCGATCAGGAACGCCTGCGCGAGCCCGTCGGGCGACGGCTGTTCGGCATAAGAGAGATGTACCCCATAATCGGATCCGTCGCCCAGCAGCCGCCGGAAAGAGGGCAGGTCACAGGGGGTGGAGATCACCAGGATCTCCCGGATTCCGGCCAGCATCAGAACCGACAGCGGATAGTAGATCATCGGCTTGTCGTAGATCGGGAGCAACTGCTTGGAAACTCCCTTCGTGATCGGGTACAACCGCGTACCAGACCCCCCGGCCAATACAATGCCTTTCATAGAGTCTTATTTGGTATGAACTTGTATATCGTTAGAAATGCTATTCGTTCCGTGCTCCCGTCCCGCTTCCTGCTATCCTACCCTGCCTCCTGAATCGCCTCTTGCTGCAAGTCGTCCATCAGATCGGAACAACATTGTACCACGGCATAACTGATAGCGAGGTACCATGCATCGGAACGGGGTTTCGCTTGCGATGCAAACTGTTCCATCAACCGGGCGACTTGTTTCAGTCGCTTGGGAACATATGGGAATATGCCAGGAATCCGCAACAGGTCATACCATGCACCGAACAAAGGAAGTTGGTCGGCAGTTATTTTCATAGGTAGGGTGAGCTGTTCGCTGTAATAATTGTATGCCTGCAAAAGCGTATCATCGAAACGGTCATCCCTGAATATGCAACTGTTGTCTTGTAGCAGGGCCAGTCGGCGTACGGCTGTTTCTTGTGAAATTCCTTCCCAACGACCATCCGTATCCAGTTCATTGATCCATTGCCTGCATTTGGTTTGGAAAAATGGATAATAGTCCAGTCCCGTGACGTCATCCGCAATGCTGCCCAGTTCATAGACAATACATGCCATGATGTCCAGTTCCTGTGCAGGATCGGGATTTTTCACATAACCGGCTAAGAGATCATTATACAACCTGCTGCACTCTGTGTCTTTTATTCCATAGACGGTTAACGTACTCTCTTTGGTCAGACGGTACATCCGTCTTAAACCGCTTGCAGAGGTTCGGTCAATAACCCTGTAAAGCGCATTGATTTTATGGGTGATCTTCTTCCTGTTTTCATAATCGTCGATGGCCGACACGCATATCAGATCGTTAACGGCGAGATACATCCGTGAGAGCGCATCCATCCGGCATACGCTTTGCGCGCGGACACGGTGATTATACAGAAACGGAAGAAGGTTCTTCAGTTTTTCTGGATTCATATTCAGGGGGATCCCTCTTTTGCAGGTTATATCTTTTCGACCAAATAGGCGGGAACGGTAGCAGTAGCAACAGCCACGAGACCTTCGATACAGACTACGACCTGCTTGTCTCGTACACCTTTGATTCTTTGGTAGATGCCCTCCACCCCCTCGAATGTGCCCCCGGTTATGCGTACGCGGTCTCCATGAGCTAAATCCACTTCCGAATAGGGTAAATAGAGTATACGTTCCTCGTTCGTTCCTGCGATAGCGATGAAATTGCGCATCTGTTCGTCCGGAACGATGACTTTTGCGTCGAAACCTTTTTCATTCGGACGCATCAGGTAGCACAGGTTTGGAAGGCGTGTTTGTTTCAGGTCATTGAGTGCGGCAGCCGTGGAATGAACGAATACATAGTTAAATGCCAATGGTTGTTCATTCCACCTGAAACGGCCTGATGGTGTCCGGGTCTTGATTTTGACCATTGGAATGAAGTGTTCGATATGTAAGTCCGTTAATATCGATTTACACCCCAATATGGACCGACGCATACTCCGAAGGGCGTACCATTGTGTCTTTTCCGGGGCTTGTTTTTCATCCATATTTTCAAAAAAGGATGTTCCTATGGACTCCGAAACTATTGCAAATACAATAATATCAGATAATTACAGTCGAACCATAAATGCATATCTCTCGCAAAAAGGCCCTATCTCTTGATAAGAAACGGGATTTTTACAGTTCAAATATCCGAATTATATTTTTAACAACCAAACTATCTTAATCCTTTAGAAGTCTTTTTTGTACAACTAATACATTGTTTTTCATTATTATACAATGTAGAAAGTTGGACAGATTCAGGTACTTATAGTGTCTGGAGGTTTATAATCCGGCTCTCATTACTTATCTCAATACTATAAATACAGATCGTATGTTGCGTGACAATTTAACTTTTCAATTAGTTGATATATAATGATTTATTGAGGTAAATTATTTCTTATCAAGAAAGAGGAAAGATTGTAAAAAAGTAGGTTTCTTTACGTCGGTCTTGTCTGAATATATATCGGTTGTAACTGTGTGTATCATTTAATTCATTCCTATAGACAAGCTTCGAACTTCAACAATCAGGGGATCGGCCCTTTTTTATATGCGGAATTTGCGCAAAAATAATTTCCCCCTATCACATACGCGCGTGTAAGAGGGTATTAGTATCGGCCTGCAAGCCTATTCGATCATCACCGCGCGCATACAATACATAAAGAGTAAACCTATTGAGAAGCCTATTTTGACATCATTAACGCGCACGCGAACTTGAAAACCGAAACATGCCAACAAAGACGGTGAGGTTACGGTGAGGTAAAAACGAAGATCACATCGCACATGAATTTTTACAGGTGTAGGTAATATAGGAAAGTATGGAGCAAATGAGTCCCCTATCATTCAATGTACTGAATGTTAGATTATATAGTAAATTCACCCGTGTACGTAATGTAGGAAATGTAGCAAGAAAAACCTTTTTCTGACTTCGATAAAAAACGGAGCAATGGCACACCGCTACGAATTGGAAAGATACAGGAAATACGGAGCCGTTACGAATGTCCTGCCTGTCACCGTAAACGGTTATTTGTCAGGTATATCAATACCATAACAGACGAGTATCTATCCCCTGACGTGGGACGGGATTGCGGATACCTTTATACCCCCTCCAAAAGTATTTCCACAACCACCCGGAGGAAGAAGGACAGCAAGGCTACATCAAGGGTAAAAGCGGATATAATATGTCGAACAACCCAAAGGGTAAAATAGTAAATATTTGTCTTTAGTCCGCTAACTTACTGGATTAGTGCCGGGTCAAAATCTCGACTTCGGGCTACAGCCTCTCTTCGTTGGGATTGGTAGGAGATTCGAAATTACCGAATGCCCTCATATAACATTATCGTCTTTGAGCACTATGAAAGTTTATCACCTTCAGATAGAAAGAATGGGATCACGTTATTTTTCCTTGCTGCTTGTTGATCCTAGCAAGAAGTACGGAAAGGTGATCGCGGAAATATTCTAAAAATAAACAGCCACCTCAACGGGTGACTGTTCTTTTAAAATCACAGTTTGCGAGACCCCTACGTGTATCAGGTAGTTATTTTTTGATAGCCTTTTTAACACTCAACGGGCTAACGACCTTTTGGCCGGTTTGTGTCTCCAGTTCTTTACGGGCAGCACCGGCAACCCTACCGCCTCGTTGTGCAATCTGTTTGCTGTGTGCAAAAGTTTCGGGTTCTTCATTTTGGGAGATCTCAGTTGTGGAGGCTTCTGCAAGCATATTAAGGACTAATTCGAGGTTAGTCATATTATCCCGCAAACTCTCGGTTTTAAGCCCTTTATACTGCTTGTATTGCTTGGTGGTAAGCCCCGACCAGCTTTGAGTGATGACGTCGGTAAGGATAGCATATTGCTGGCCTTTTTGAATTCCCCGCCGCTCCCATTCATCGGTAAGCTCTTTGCGCACCTCGATAGATTTAAGCCGTTGATTAATCCAGTTGGCCGAATATCCTTTGCGGTGGTAATACTCCATCAGGCGTTCAATACCTTGTTCCGGATCGTCTATTTCCTCCAGTCGTTCCCGGCCTAATTGCGCTAACCATTGCTTGAAAGGTTCTGCCTTTGGGGATGGGATGGACTGGATAAGTCTAAATAGTTGTTCCACATCAGCCACATCGGTATTGTAGCTTTTTCCATCAGCAGATTTCATTTTGAGTTGTACGATATTTTCGTACAACTGACTTCCCTCTGCATTCAATTTGCGTTTTAAGTCACTCCAATACCGGCGAGGGTTGGCACTATCGGTCAATACCTCGATCACATCAATCACCGAGACATACCACTTTTCGGCATCCGAATCCCAAACAGAGCGCACCTGTCTATCCTCAAATAACCTTACAGCATCTTTCTTTGTCATCGTTCTAGCCTTTTAGCAAAGCTATAAAAGTATTTCCCCTTCTCAAATTTGATCTGTTTACCGCAATGAGGACAGGTAATCGTATTTGTTTTTGGTTCGTCTATTAGTTCCGACACAGCCACACCCAAAGCGTTAACAATTTTTTCCAATGTTTGGATCGTTGGATTACCGTCGATAAAGTTAGACAAGCTCACCCTATTTACACCTATAACTTCCGCTAACTTCCGCGACGTGTTGCAAAGTGCCCCCTTTCTCCTTACAAACTTCTTTTATCCTCAAATTCATGTCATGTAGTAGTAAATATTACTTTCACAAAGATGGTAAATAAATTTAAAACCATACACATTCAGATCAAGAGTAATATAAATCATTAAAATCGCTACTAAAATACTTGGCTTATACACAGTATATATTACATTTATGACAAAAAACCAATCCCTATGTTCACAATCCGATTAGACCGCGACGATAGCGGATAGATAA